>Ga0181593_10000585_pt1 | contig 32117 bp, 33 predicted proteins | sample 071ome_19_FD_133756 | JGI IMG/M metagenome (GOLD analysis project Ga0181593, IMG submission 133756) | Coastal salt marsh microbial communities from the Groves Creek Marsh, Skidaway Island, Georgia - 071413AT metaG (megahit assembly) | ecosystem: Environmental > Aquatic > Marine > Intertidal...
ATCAGACAGCGTTATCGCCGATCTGGCCAATGTTAATGATTTTTCAACGAGTGGAGGCGGGAGCGGAGGATCGAATCCCGGTCTGAATTCAGTTTGTCCTAATACCTTTGACTTTGGACCTGGACGACTTTGGAAACCAGATGCGGATGCCTCTGACAGCAGGAAACATAAGCCAGTGGTACTTTTTACTGGTAGTAACAAGACAGGAGATTCAGCGTTAACCGTCTATGACAGTCAAGGAAATGTGGTCTGTAGTGGATTAACGTTTAAGTCAAGCTCGATACCAGGGGTTAATGGTGGTGCAGACCATTATTTTTCTGGTTGGATCGGCGGATGTGGTTTAACTGCTGGACAGATTGCCTCGGCTGCACAGTCAAATACTGGAAGTCGTACTGTCTATGTTGAGTGGAAATCAAATGCGTGTTTAAGAGTTCCGGAACCAAATAATAGGTACGGGGGCATTTAGGAGGAAAAGGAATTAAATTACGGGGCTGGGCTGTCTCCCTCTGTAATTTGGCCTTTGTGATTTAATAGCAATTTTCTATTGGAATGGGGGCGCGAATAGCGCCCCCATTTTTTTATGCGCTAAGGAGGTTCATCCTCCTAAGCGCATATTTTAGGGCTGAAACTCGTTCTGCGAGCCTTGTTTCTCCTGACTGCCCCAGCTACTATTTCACGTATGTCGAATAACCAAGTGCCTCATGATAGCGATAAATTCAATCGTAACGCAGTGAATAGAGCAACCCGGCGTGTCTGGTTACGTCGAGCGCCAAAAATTTTCATCTTTACCGTGCTTCTCGTTGTCAGCGCCCTTTCTTTTTTTCGATATCTTTCGAATATTCCGCGAGAGCGTTTCGCGCATGGATATACATACCTTGAACGGGTGTGGTTGGGAGCAGAGAAAGTTGTTCGAATGACAGCTCTAAAAATGTCGGCTCATCATGAGGATTTAAAGAATACTGAGCTCCCTGTGGTCGAGTTATACGTGAGGGGAAAGAGGCTTGACCGCCTAAAAGATGCTTTGCCGACTACAAATGTAAAATCCGAAAAGGCAAAGATTCGGCTTGGAGATGAGCGATATTCTGGAAAGGTGCGCTTTAAGGGTGATTCAATGAACCATTGGGCGTTTCCAAATAAATCATGGCGTGTCGAGTTAGAAGACGGCGATTTTTATCGAGGCATGCAAACATTCAACCTAAATGTGCCGAGGGTAGATAATCAGATCGCTAATTGGTTGGGGTACAATTTGGCAGGAGAGGTGGAAGGGCTTCTCTCTCCCTTTGCTGAAAATGTTCACTTTCGATTGAATCGATTATTCGATGGCATTCGACTTTTTCTCGAGCAGCCAAATCAAGATATGCTTGCCAGGCGCTATTTACCTGCTGGGAAAATTTTTGTGGGAGATATTTCTTCTGAGCAAGTATATGGGGCTATTCCACGAAAGAAACTGTATAGCGATTTGACGGCATGGAGTGTTGATGGACCTGGAAATGATCTCCATCGTGGAGAGTTGGAGTTGCTCATTAACACTTTGCATGAGGATGAAAATCCCTATCTTTTTTATGATCGACTGACTTCTATTGTGGATGTCGAAGCGCTTGCCAAGTTTATGGCTCTGCTTGAACTCGTTGGATCGGTACATGTCGATGAAACACATAATGGAAAGTTATATTTCCATCCCCATATCGGAAAGTTCATTCCGATTGTATGGGATACTGTCGCATATATGTGGGGCGATGAATTCGATTTAGATATCGGAGTCAATAAGCTCTTTAGAAGCATGATTCAAAATCCAGCGTTTCGAGACCTGAAGGATAGATTCTTATGGAAGTTTATCGAAGAAGCGCTTCCTTCAGAGAAGATCCTATCCAAAATCGATTTGGAGATGTCACGAATTCGTCGGGATCTCTACGCATCACCATATAAGTTGAAGGCTAATGATAAAGGCATTCGTCATCTCTCTAATCGAGAGGTAGAGGAGGCAGTATCCCGTCTACGGAAGAATGTGGTAGCTCGTGAGAATAGGATTCGGAATCGTATGGGAGCTACAGAGGTGGAATACCGCATCGTTAACGGGGAACGAAGCGATGAACGTATTGTCTTGCTCAGAATAAATTCAGCAGCAGGATTCGAGTTTGAACGATTTAGAATTTCTTTTGCAAATCAGCCTTCCCAGTCTCCTGTGGTAACAAGAGTCGGATTGGAAGGACTAGGAGATCACCTATCATTGAAGGGCGCACTCATAGACAATTCTCCAATTTTAGGTAAGCAGGTAAGAGATCACGTCTACGATGTTTCGGTCAGCGATCGCCTGCTTTCAAAGCGAAGATACGTCGGAGCCAAGAGTGCGGAGGTCGTACCAGCAATCTACAGGTATAAAATTTCCAACATACCGGAGAACGCACGTCCGGTAATAGAGGTAATCGGAAAGAATGCAATCACTGGGATAAAAGCTTCGGGATATTCAACCGATTCAATACCCCTTGATGCAGGCAATAGACGGTATTCGGTTTGGTGGACGCCCAACAAATTTAGGACGGGTGAATCCCGTAAGTTGTCGGGAAGAGTACGGTTAACGGAGACTCTTCAGCTTACTCCCTATGACTCCCTCTATGTGGCTCCAGGCACTGAAATTTTGCTGGAAAAAGGAGTTTCTATTCTATTAGATGGCGCGTCTGTCCATTTTGATGGAACGGCGGAACAACCGATTGTTATGCGTGCGGCAGAAGAGGGAGTTCGATGGGGGACCCTTGCGCTCCGTAATGTCGAGAATGGCTCTTTTTCCCATGTAATTTTTGAAGATAGTTCGTTTCTCCTCCATGATTATGTACGGTACGAGGGAGCGTTCGCAGTGCACGGTGGTGCAGTAGAAATGGATCATATAAGCGTTCGTGGCAACTATCCGTCAGTGAAATCTGGTAGACTCACTCTTCGATCCAGTAAAATTGAGTCTCCCTTTCCGTTTTCTGTGAAGTCAGAACATGGAGTTGTTCGTGAGATAGAGACCGTACATGAGCAGATACCCTCACTCCATTCTCACTCTATTGTCGACCAAATGGCACTTGGAACTGCGCCCAGAGCTGAACGCGAATTTAAGTTCTCTCTGCAAATGCCCTGGCAAGAATCCCCTAAACTGATGAAGGTAGCATCAAAAATTCGAAAGGCGTTGGAGCGAAGATCTCACGATAAGACCGTATGGCAGGCACCTCAGTATCTTGACTCAGAGTATTATGTAGATAGTAAGGCAGAGGAGTTCTTATATCGAGATATCTATTTTGATACTCCAGAGCTTCTCGCCTACAAGAACCAGATTTCTTATCGGTTACGGAATCGGTTTAAAGATAGGAAATCATACAAAGAGCACGTAAAAAGGCAGGACTGGGTAGCTCTATGGCCCTATCGGTTAGAATTTCAGGCAAAGGTAAATCGTAGAGAGCTTGGAAATGGGTTTAGTACAGTTGATGAAGCTCGATTTGAGTTTCGTGATGTATCAGCACCATTTAGTGTCAAGAATCAGCCCCCTGATAGACCTTGGGATCTTGATGAGTTCATTCCCTATTTTCAAAGTGGGAATTTCCAAGGAATGGATACTTATCCAGCTTACAAGGTCATGCAGGCACTTGAGGGCCAGTATGAAGGGGAGAGCCTTTCAGTGATACCGAAACTTGTGCTTATCACAGAACGTTACAGACAGCATCTTAATATACCGTCCGAGTTTGGTTCAGGACCGAATCCTGAGCAGGCCTTTATCATCAGTCTCGATAAGAGTGATATCTATGATGCAAAGGGATACCTCGAGTTTCTGAAGAGTAAGCGCGAGGGCTTAAAATATTTTGGTAAGCCCCAATTTTACGGATCGCTATTAGAAATAGAGATTGAGTTTGAGCGAAACGTGTCAGATGTTTTAGATCAGCGTGTCGAAGAGGCAAAGACTCTTGCGAAGTCAGAAGAAGTTAAAAGATTGGAGGAGGTGCGGGATGCCTTCCTGAGCGATCAACAAGCTATTATGCAGGTAGTGGATGAAGAGCTCATCCAAGAAGGAATTGAGGTAATACCGGCTTCAAAGAGCAAATATGTACAAATGGTAGAATTATCTCAATCAGGTCAATAGGGAAGGGAATGTGTACAACGGCTCTTTCCTCTTCGTGTTACCGTAGTTATAGTAAAAGGAGGCTTGGAGGGGTAGCTATGCAGAGTTTTGGAGCGCACTTACAGGTTCTTCTTCGCTTTTTCTTGCTTATTCTCTCTATTGTTCTTTTGGCTCCTTCAATAGCGCCCCTCCTGCCGTTTACGTCTCTGTCTCTTTGCTCAAGGTGCTGCTTTGTGTATGCAGATGAGCGTGTCATAGAGGCGCAAGAAGAAGACATTCTTTTGGATATCTCAGATCCATTTGAAGGATGGAATAGGCGAGTTTTCTGGTTGAACGATAAGTTAGATCGGTATCTTCTTGAGCCAGTATCCGATGGATACGATTATGTTATGCCTGACGAAGCCCAGCGTGGGATTACGAACTTCTTCGACAATCTTCTCTATCCTACATACCTTGTTAGCGATCTGGTCCAATTGAAGTTCTCGCAAGCTCTGGAACATACAGGTCGATTTCTTGTGAATTCTACTGTTGGTATCTTTGGTCTGATTGACGTGGCCCAGCATGTCGGCTTAGAGCGCCATGAAGAGGACTTTGGATTAGCACTAGGATACCACGGTGTTCCAGCGGGACCATATCTTGTATTCCCTTTTTTTGGTCCTTCCACGGTACGTGACGGGTTTGGATTTATGGTCGATACTGCACTCAATCCAGTTGGATGGGCTGTTATGGAGGCAGCAAGCTCTAACGATGCAATCTTGATTACCACAGGAGTAGCAGGGGTAGATATTATTCAGCGGCGGACTAATCTTGATGAGGCAATTGAAGCAGCGCGCGATGCATCTCTTGACTACTATCTTTTTGTTCAATCTGCCTATTATCAACGGCGAGCAGCGCTTATCGAAGATCGCCAGATTCACCAGTCCGAGGAGGAAGACCCCTTTGCGGAAGATGAAGCCTTTGATGAGATGTTTGGCGAATAATCGCAATAAAATCATATAGATATATTTTTTTTCTTTCTTGCCGTCCTCTGGAGATACCTTGGCCTCAGTTTCCTCCATAACATTTCCAAAGGCCACTTTCTATCGCGATAAAGGAGCGTCGAAGCACTTATGGAAAAGAGGACTTCCATTACCGATCTGATTGTCTCTTCACCAGTTGTGATTTGCGTGGCGCTATCTTTGGCAGTTTGCATCACTCTTTATCATCCCTTCACCAATTGGCTTAATGCTCGTAGCGCTGGACAAGACTATGGTGTCTATTCTCACTATGAAGTCGTGTATTCGAATCCAGGAAAAGACTTTGGAAGCTTTATAGTCACGATTAGACCATTCTAATTCGGCTCGTGCTTAGTATGCAGTGTTTATAGCGTCAGTTGCACCACAACTGTTTGATTGAACGTTGATAAGACTTCACTTTCTTGTCTCTGTTCGTTTAGAAGGTGCTAATTTGATCACTTGAATCTTTGTTTCTTCTCTGCTCAGTATCCTTCTCGTTTCCAGCAGACGGTATGACCGAGCTATTCCTCTTCGCTTGTTCACAGGTAGGATGGAATAATCCATCTCTTTTACAAATAGCAGCCTTTGAGAGGGGTAGAAACTCTAGGACGCCAGTAATAGCTTGCATACATGCTTCTGAGAGAACTCGAACCCGGACGAGTTCTTCCCCTGCTTCTGTTTTTTGCTGTCCTTGTTTTTCCGAGCTTTTACTTGCTGGTATTCCCAATGCCTGCGGGGGCTCTAAGGAGGTGACGCTTTCCTTGAGCTTTTTTTGCTCGTTTTCTAATCTCTCTCGATAGTCCTCTATAAGTTCTCTAATTCTTTCTGCCTCTGGATCTTGCTGTCCCTGAAACGACTCTTTCCTTACTCCAAGCTCAGATAGCGGTTCATAGAAAATAAGTGGTTGTCTGGAGCAGCTGGTAGAAAGCGAGCGGAGTTGATGTTGAAGTAGCTCGTTCCTCAATGAAGCTTTTTGCTCTTCATCTTGAGTGTGTAGCATTTTCATACGAATTTCTTGCATTGCCTTCCAGTGCTGCGATGCGTATGGCGTCGAGAATGTACCGTCGAGATGTTCTTGATTCAGACGCACCGAGGGATCTGGTTTATAGTAATCAATGCTAATCGTTTGCTGCTCAGAAAAAAGCTTTACACAGTCACTCGAATGTTTGCCTCGCTGAATGCATCTTACTATTTTATTATCTGGAGAGGACGCCGAGAGGCTTGTAAGCTGCTTTCGACAGGTATCAGAGGCTGAATGAACACTGTAAAAATCCCAATTTCCGTCTTTTAAGATGGCACAGGCATGCATTGCCATATCTTCTAAGATAGAGAGTAATTGAGCCTCAATGGCTTTATTCTTGCCTTTAAACTTGATTGCGGCATTCTGAACTCTCAAATGTTCTATTTTCAATGTTTCGAATGTTTGTTTCCCGAGTTCTGTATCCAATAAGGGAGTCTCGCCGCCCTTTTTTGATGGTGGATTTTGGGCCCAGGTTGCCGAGCAGAGGATCAAGGAGAAGAGAAGAGGGCATGCAATACATCGTATTAATGATCTCATAGCACCTGTCTGATCCCTCTTCTAAGTCTCATAGGTCATGCCATCTGGCTTACTATGAGCTCGTATTTTATCTTGGCTTCCCTGTTATGAGCTGCCTACAAAGCAAGGTATAGTAACCAGAGCAATAGGTAAGGTATTTCTAGTCTCGATTTCTCGCGAGCTTTGCGAGTAATCTCAGTATTTCCATATACAACCATACGAGAGTTACCAAGAGTCCAAAGGCCCCATACCATTCCATATATTTAGGCAGACTACCGCTACTTGAAGCTTTTACAATGAAGTCAAAGTCAAGTAAGAGGTTGAAAGCGGCCAATCCTACGATAACAAGTGATATGCCAATTCCCAATGGTCCACTTTCGTGAATAAGGGGCATTTGTCCTCCAAAAAAGCCCATAATCATCGTGATGAAATAGAGGAGAAAGATTCCCCCAGTAGCCGTGTAGATGATCATCTTGAGTCGATCAGTAACTTTGATAAGTCCAGAGCGGTAAATGACGAGCATGGAAAAGAGTGTCCCGAAGGTTAGAGCGATAGCTTGAAATACAAGCTCATGGTTTAGCCCAAGTGGAGCATCAAAACTTCCAGAGGCTGAGCCTGCGGTCAGGGAGGCATACGATAACGAGAGGGCACCCAGCACGAGTCCCTCTGCTATTGCGTAGACCGGGGTGAGAACTGGTGCTAGTGTCTGCTTGACGGATATAATTATCGCTAAGATCAGCCCAACTATCACACACGGAATTAAAAGCGGCATTGAGACTGCGGGTGATTGGTATGACCAGTAGGCTGCTGCCATTACGAGGAGTACCGAGATAATACTTTTGTTGATCGTGCCCTCTAGCGTCATCACTCCATCTTGCGATGCCACTACGGCCTGACCCTGAAACATCTTCTGATTCAGCACAGGATTTGAGCTATTCATCGTCATACTTCTTCGCATGGATATACTTCCCTCGTTGTTGTTTTCAAGTTAGAAACTGCAACTATTTTATGCCGATTACCAAGTCTCCGCTCACAGCGAGAAGCCTCTGATAACCAGATGAGTCTCGTTTCCTAAGGAGATTGTAGCCTTGGGCCTCTCGCGGGGCAATGATGGAAGGGGCTTTTCGCCCGTCAGCTGGTCGTTTTTCGCTTTTTCCTCGCGTTGATGGGGGGATGATATGCCCCCGAAGAGATCTGACTGCTATTGGAAGCTTTGGATGGAGGCTCTTTTTAAGAGTGACCGTCCGTTATACAAGAGTAGAAGAGGAGGTTGATGATGATACAACCCTCTCCTATGGAAAACTGCCGCGATCAGGAATTTTTTGATCAGGGAGATTGTAAATTCAATGTATGTTCGTATCTCTTGCCCCATCATTATCGGTACGTTTGTCTACATCTGCATGAGCATTGCCTCTTGCTCATTTGTCGCCGTACGCATTCCCTTCAAATCGCTATCTCAGAGGCTCGAATCTTTCCCTCAGACAGCACCCATAGAATCATCAGCCCAGATTCGTTGGAGCAAGCGCGGGGTGCCATTTGTCGAGGCAAGTTCTAATCGAGATGGTTTCTTTCTCCTCGGTGCAACTCATGCACACCTTCGCCTCGGACAAATGGAGTTATTGAAACGCTTAGCATCCGGAAGAATTTCAGAGCTGATAGGACCATTTGCTCAAGATTTAGATCATACCATTCGAATCCTTGATCTTGGTCGAAACTCCATGCAGGTAATGAGTAAGATGAACGAAGAGACTCGAGAAATCCTCTCTTCGTTTGTTGCTGGGATTAATTGGTATCAGAAATCTCTTCAGAGCCTACCTCCTGAGTTTGAAATATTTCAAATGAAACGAGAAGAATGGACCGAGCAAGATGTAATCTTGGTCACTCGTTTAGCGGGAGTGGACCTTTCCTGGATGTTCTATTTCGGATTTTTGTCTATTGAAGGGCGCGATTTACGTGACAGCCTATGGGAGCGCTTCTTAAGGGAAGACGACGATAGCGAAAGAATTGATCAATTGATTCCATCACAATCTGAAGAGATAAAGCACATGAGTGGTCTCATCCGCGCTTTTAGCCGCTCAGGAAGTAATGCATTGGCTATTTCTGGTCAGCGAACACTACATGGCAGTGCTCTGATTGCCAGCGATCCGCATTTGGGAACTACTGTTCCAAATTTTTGGCTGCTTGCTGGCCTGAGAACTCCAGATTTTCGTGTGGTAGGGATGATGATTCCTGGTACTCCCTTTTTTGCGCTTGGTAGAAACGAAGATATCGCGTGGGGAGGGACCAATCTAAGAGCAATTAGTACGCACCTCTATCAGGTTTCAGAGGAAAAGCTTTCTGTTCGAGAAGAGACGATTCGTACTCGATGGTGGTTTGATACTACTCGTATAGTTCGTGAGTCTTCACACGGACCTATCATTAGTGATTCTCCTTTCTTCGATAACTTATCCGAGACTATTGCACTAAATTGGGTAGGCCATGAGGCGATTAGTGACGAGATTTCCAGTTTTCTCAATGCGAATAGAGCTCGTACGTTTCACGAGTTTATGAGTTCATTTGAGTCCTATGGAGTTTCGGGACAGAACATGCTTTATGGTGATAGTGAAGGACATATAGGTCATCTGCTCGCTTATCAACAACCAGTTCTTCAAGAGGCTGAAATGACCTCTCAGCTGATAAAGAATCCAGACAATATCGTAGAGTCTTATCGTTCAGCAGCTGAACTCCCCCATTTGTTTGATCCAGTATCTGGATACCTTGCATCTGCCAACAATCGAGTATTCAGGACAAATATTCCGATATCATTTTCTTATGCAAATGCTAGTCGTGCTTTAAGAATGTCTGAAATTTTTGAATCAAAGACCAGTATTTCAATTGAAGATCTAAAGGCATTGCAGCAAGATGTAGCCTCTATCAAGAGTGTGCAGATGCGTAACTTTCTACTGCAATTCGTTGGTGAACTGGAGAGCAAGCAAATTTACGAAAACCCTAATGCAGCTGCGATGTATGAGGCTCTTAAGAATTGGGATGGACTTTACTCTACTGATTCAAGGGGCGCTCTAGCCTTTCACTTGCTCTTATCACATATGGTGCCTGAGCTGCTACAGAGGCTCTTCCCAAATGAATCGGAGCACTCCATCATGCTCAAAGGTGATTTGTGGTATGCAGATTTAAAGGAACAGCTGAAGCGTCAAGAGTTTATAGTTGAGTTTTCAAAGATGCTTACGAAATCTCTCTTAAAGATGGGAAAGAAATTTACGAAGTATGAGTCGTGGGGGAATTTCCATCAATATCGGATTCAGTATCCGCTGGGACGTATTCCAGTGATTGGCTCACGTTTTCGGTTTGATAATTTTGCAGCGCCTGGTTCAAATAATACCCTATACAAAAGTGCACATTCCTTTTCAGCGAAACCCCATTTTGTGTCTTACGGAGCACAAGCCAGATTTATATCAGATCTGAGTTCTCTCGATGAAAACTATTTTGTACTACTAGGTGGTCAAGATGGGTGGCTCAAGGCCGAAAACTTTCTTGATCAACTGCCGTTGTGGAAGTCAGGTGAATATATGCAGCTTCCGCTCAGTACTCGTGGCATTGAGCAAGTAACAGAAATATGCTTGTCGATAGAGCCGAGCCCGTCGCTATAGTTTGGTACTAGGCTCTATGTCGAATATTTTCCCTGGATTCATGATACCTGCTGGATCGAATACTTTTTTTAAGGCCTTCATATATTGAATCTCGGTATCACTCCTTCCCAGGTGCAGAGCTTTCTTTTTCAAAAGTCCTACACCATGCTCTGCAGAAATGCTTCCGCCTTTTGCCACTACAAGCTCTAGAACATGCTGATCAATCTCAGCACTTTTCTCAAAGAAAACGTCCTCACTTTCATCTTCTGGCTTGAGCCAGTTCAGATGAATATTTCCATCTCCAATATGTCCAAATAAAATGAGCTCATATTCTGGCGCTTTCGAGCTTAATAAGGACTGAAGCTCTTCTGTGAAAGCGGGAATTGCCGAAATCGGAACAGAGATATCATTCTTGTGGGGAGTAAATTCGGAAGAGAGAGTTTCACTTATTGACTCCCGAAGACTCATAATTTCCTCTGATTGTTTGTGTGTTTGAGCGATGACGACATCCTGAATGAGTTCTTCTTCCAGAAATTCCATGAACATTTCTTGCAAGATTTCCCGCAGGTTCTCTGAATCTCCCTCTATTTCAATAAGCACGTAATAAGGATGTCTTCTGGAGAATGGGTCTCTCAGTTTTCGGAATCGAGTCACATATTCCATGGCTTGTTCAGAAAAGAACTCAAATGCAGATACTGTCACCTGATGACGCATAACGTTATGAAGCAGGGGGATAGATTCTGATATTGAACTGACGGAGCACAGAAGACGGACAAGCCCTTTTGGCTTGGGTGCAAGTGCAAGAGTTGATTCCGTGATTACTCCAAGAGTGCCCTCTGATCCAATAAATAGCGAGCGAAGATCATACCCTGAATTGTCTTTATAGAGATTTTTGCCTGTCCGAAGGATTGTGCCATCGCCGGTGACAACAGTAAGACCTAAGACCCAATGTCTGGTATGACCATACCGAATTACATGAATTCCCCCCGCGTTCGTCGCAATATTTCCACCGATATGGCAACTCCCCCAGCTTCCGAGATGAATGGGAAAGACTAGGCCGAAAGGAGCTACAGCCTCATTTATCCTCTGATTTGTTACTCCTGCTTGGGTTGTAATTGTGCGACTATCGCTGTCGATATTGATAATAGTATTCATTCTCTGAAGTGAGAGAATAATCTCTCCATTCGTTGCAGTCGCACCTCCACATAGACCAGTTCGACCTCCTGAGGGCACAACGCCTATTTTGTTTTCAGCACACTGCCTAATGATTTGTTGAATCTGTTCTGTTGAGGATGGGAGTAGCACGAGAGAAGGTGACCCCCTAAAGTTCTTGCAGGTATCGACTCCATAGCTCTGTAGATCAAAGCTGTCTGAGAGAATAGCCTCGGACGGCAAAATATTATCGAAAAGATTGGAAAGAGGTCGCATGCCCAGACTTTACAATGAATTCAAAGCGAGGTGAAGCCATAGAGAAGATTTGGGGGTTTGAGCTTCAAGGGTAAAAGTTTTTAGCTCTTCTCTTGAGAATATAAGAGGGAAAAATTACCATTGGACCTAGTTATTGGGGGCTATCATGACTATCAGCGATGTTTTAGCGCAGGAGCTCGCTCAGTTAGCATCTCTCTTGCAGGAAAGTAAGCCTGATTGGCGAGATGAGATGGAGGATTTATCTCTTCCAAGTCTATTACTGAGAATTAAACAAAAGCGGCTAACGCCAGAAGGGAACAGCGTACATGATGCGTCTTCTGCCATTTTAATCGAGGCTGGTAGGCCACCAAATTTGCACTTCACTGGGGTATCAGAGGGCTTGGAGGGACTCGTCACCATCACGTTTAACTCCGAAGATGTTATAGCCGGAATACGGGCTGGACATGATACGTTACAAAGTGCTCATCATAGAGGAGATCTCAGTATTGTCGGAGAACTTCGAAGTTGTTGGTTTATTTCTCAGCTTTTGAGTGATGTTTGGAGTGGATAGACAGTGAGCATTCATCTGTTAGAGATTCAATCTCATCAAGAGGTTCGAGAAGTGGAAAAGCAGGCTCGAAAATTGGCTATGACTGGAGGATATGAGGTTTCTCTTTCCTCTGATATGTCATCCGCTGATATCGATATAATACTTGAGGTGTGGTCGAAACAGCTTGATAAATACACGATCGGGACGAAAGCTCGTGAGGTAGGTTTGGCAGGCAGAATTTTAGGACTTCTGAGGGAACATCCTCATGTAAGTGAGTCGCAAAAGAGCCAAATTAGTGCTATTTTGGGGAAATAGAGAAGAAGCGAGGGAATGGAATAAACTTTCGGAAAAGATGATGGAAGAATTAGAAAGCCTATATCAAGATCTCATTATTGATCATTATAAAAATCCTCGTTGTCGCGGTATCATAGAGAGTCCAGATGCATCAAGTCGGTTATTGAATCCTTTATGCGGAGATGAGATCGAAGTCTTTCTTGCTCTCAATGCTGGCCGTTGTTGCGATGTAAAAAATGAGGGGAAGGGATGTTCAATTAGTCAAGCATCTGCGTCAATGATGTCAGAGCTGTGTAGTGGTCTTTCTATTGAACAGCTGAGGGAGAAAGCAGCTCTTTTTGTTCGAATGATGAAGGAATCATTGGAGGATGAGCAGTGTGATGAGCTAGGAGATTGTGCTGCACTTCAGGGAGTTCGCCGTTTTTCTGCCCGCATTCGGTGTGCAATGTTGCCGTGGGAGGCTCTTTCCAAGTGTCTGGACCAGTTAGAGCCTGGTGAGAACACTGGTGAGAACATTGGTGATAACACTGGTGAGAACAAAGTTCTTGGCTACTCGTAAAAGCGAAGAACGATCAATTGATGAGCTGAATGGTCGTTAAGTTGCGGGCGTTCTCTGATGCAAAGAGAACTCAGCTCTTATTCACTTTTCAGCGCCCGCCAGCAGCTATCAGCGATAATATCTGCCACTAATTTCGGTGATTCCTCGTTATAGCCGTCTAACCAGTCTCGTACATATCCAACTGGGATACCAAATAGAATACTCCAGATAATGTTTGCTTTCAGCGGCCGAATCTTGCCCTCTTGAATTCCTCTTCGAATAGTCTTCGTCAGTTTTCTACCGAGAGGGTCAAAACCAACTCTCGTCGGATGGCGAATAATACCCGTCATAAACTCATTATGACGACACAGCCAAAGATATTTTGAGAGTTGATGGTTGGCCTCTGAAAAATGAAGAAAAGATATGATTATCTTTTTCGTAAACTCCTCAACATCGTCTACTTGAGCGAGTGCTTGATACAAGGCTGCTCTAAAAGCGGTAATCCCCTCAGTATACAGGGCACGGGCAACTTCCTCTTTGTTTTTGAAATTATGGTAGATGGAACCCACACTACATTTGCTGTCTCGACTGAGGTCTGGAACATTGGTTCTAAAATATCCCTGTTCTACAAACAGCTTAAGAGCCGCAGCGAGTATCCGTTGTTTCGGAGTAAACTCCGACAAGGCTCTTTTTTGAAGGGCATCCTCTTTGAGTGCTTCGGCGGTATTTACGGAGGATGATTGGATGGAATCGGTGTCATTTGCCATAGATACGTTTTTACCCTGTAGTGAGGGAGTGGGGCAAGCGTTCTCCTCATAAAGCATGACATCTCAGCCGCTTTATGAAGCATTGGGGGGAAGGTTCAGTAGTTAAGCGCTGAAGGGGCTCTGTGAGAGATTAGGTAGTATTGAGCCGTCAGGAGAGTTCGTTCGCATCTCTCCTGACGGACTAATCCCTTAAAGACAAACCTAGATTGAAATCAGGTTTTGGGCGATGGCCAGTTTTACTAGCTCCGCATTTGTCCTCACTTTAAGTTTCTTGAGAATATTACTTCGGTGGGTATCTACTGTACGAGTACTAATGTGTAGAAGTTTCCCAATTTCCCGATTTGGTTTGCCATCTGCTAAGTGCGCCATAATTTCAATCTCTCTCTTTGTGAGAACGGAAAGAGGGTTTTCAAGAGGCGAATCAGTAGGCGAATTATCCATAAGAGGAGCTGTTATAGATGGGCTCAAATACGTTTTGCCGTCAAGAATAGAGGTGATAGCGAATTCGAGTTCATCAAGACTTGCATTTTTAGGCAGATAGCCTTTAGCGCCTGCCTTTAGCATCGCTCTTATCTTCGTTTGAGCTTCATTAGCGGACAAAACAAGTACAGGGGGAACTCGTCCCTCTGCTGCCAACGTTTCAAGCGCTGCAAGTCCATCAACTTTCGGCATGGTAACATCGAGAATAACAAGATGTGGATTTGAGGCTCTGGAGTTAAGAATATTCACGAGCTCATCACCGTTGGAGGCTTGAGCAACGACGTTATATTTTCCTCGAGTCTCCAGGAGTTCGCAAAGCGCCTCCCTCAAGACGACGTGGTCATCAGCGATTACGAGATCAATCATGGTTTCCTTCCTTAGTTAAAGAGAAGTGAGTAAAACGACCTCGTCTTCCCGTGTTTCATCCTTGATAGTTAGGCGGTATTTCCTCTAGCGCTCAATCTTTGAGTGCCTTGCCTCACAGGAGTATTACGACGTTCTCGTAGTAAAACTTTAGAGTTTCGTATGCAAATTACATAGAACACGGTAATTTTCGTAAGTAGTTGAAACTGCTAGCTGCACGACTAATCAGTCGCCTTTCCAGCTTGAGCAGAAGACTTTTTCGAAAGCATCAAGCGGATATTTTCTATTACGTTGGCAAGCTGTAAGGGTGCTCTTACTCCCGATAGCACAAGTTCGCTAATATCTTCAGCGGCAGTATTTAGCTCAATAGAACCATAGCCAAAGATTCGCCCATAGATGCTCTGATTTACGGAGACTGCTCGAATGTCGATATAGCGAATAGAAGGAACGGTCAACTGAAGAGAAAGTCTGCCACCTTTGTGAACAATTCGTTCACGTTCAAAGATATACAGGTCGTCATGATATCGCCTGACTGCTTCTACGCAAAACGCAATCGGGATAAGGTAGAATAGAAGAATGAACTTTGATTCAATGAGACTGGATAGGCTTGAGCCGTCTTCGTTTGGCAGAAAGAGAATCAGGGTAATCACTACAGTAGAGATTATAGCGCAAGAGATAAGCCCAAGCATCGAGCGCGGAGTCCGTTTTATCTCCATTAAAGTATTGCCTTCAACCTTCAGAAGTTCTTCGGCGGACTTATAGAATGGCATACGTATTCCTACTCCTGATTTATAACCTGTTGTATACACAAAAAGCAGCGATCAATATCTTCAGAAGATATTATCCCCATGTGACCGATACGAACAACTTCTCCTTTCCATTCATCCTGTCCTCCAGCCACCTGAATCTGAAATCTCGACTTCAATGTAGAACGTAATTTTTCTGCGTTTATAGAGAGCGGTGGTCGTGCTCCAGAAACACTATGAGCGCCATGGGAGACATTTATGGGTGAAAATCCAAGCTCTGAAAACCAAAACAGCGCTCTATTGCGGCAGTTTTTATGACGGGTATATACATTTTCCCATCCCTCCCTTTCAAAAAGTGAAAGAGCAGCCTTGAGACCAGCGATTAATGAGATAGCGGGGGTCCATGCTGCATTGCCACTCGTTTGTTGGCGGTATTCATTTTTCAGATCGAAGTAAAGAGTTCTTGGCTTTATGTCCGCACTGGAGTCCCAATACTTCGGACTGAGGAAGAGCATAGTCAATCCTGGTGGTACCATAAATGATTTCTGAGATGCAGTGATAACAGCATCCCAGTGCTGTGCATTAAGATCCCACTTGACCGTAGCAGCAGAGGAAATGGCATCAATGATTAATATTAAATGTGGAAATCTCTCTTTAATAGATTGAGATATTGAAGTTACATCATGTTCTACCGTCGTTGATGTCTCACAGAATTGAAGAGCAAAGTGGGTAATTTCGGGAGATTGTTCAAGAAAAGAAATAACGTTTTCTGTAGTTGCAGATTCTCCCCAAGGTAATTGTAGTCTTTTTGACCTTAACTGAGCAGATTCTGCAATCTGACCCCAACGTTCTCCGAACTTGCCAGCATCGAGATAACCCAATGTATCACTCGGCCCGACGCTATTAAGAACTACAGCCTCCATTCCACCTGTTCCTGAGCAGCTGAGAAATAGGGGAAGAACCGGTGAATGCATAGCCTGAGCAAGCTGTTCACGTGTGTCCTGAAAGAGCCGTCTAAATTCTGGGGTTCGATGATGAAGCTCGTGCGAATGCATTGCTCGGAGGATTTCATCTGGAATATGGGTTGGACCTGGGGTGAACAGTGATATCTGAGGCATACGATTTTGTTACTTCTCCATTGAGAAATTAGACTCAAAAAATGGGCAAGCTCCTTGCAACTCCTCTATCAGAATAACCAGTTCTGAAAAGATGTATTTGATAACTTATCAGAATTATTAGGCTCTTCGCGAGTGAATTGTCGGAAGTCTGACAGCAAAAGTGCAGTTCATGACGTTTCTCTGACGTGAAACTTGAGCCGAATTGGAGTGAAAAGATGATAGAATCTCTACCCATTGTAAGCCTTGTCATTGATATTGCGCTCTCTTGCACTATCTTCTACCTAGCCGTACGAGTCGGAAGAGGACGAGGGCCGTCAGCAGCAAAGCTACAAGCGCTTGAGGCTCTAGAGGAAAGCCTTTCACGGCTTCTGAAAGAGGCGAGTGGAGCCAACGGAGAGCTGCAAAGAGCTTTGCAGCAAGAGCAAAAGAAGCTCGAAGAGCTCCTCTTTGATATTGAGACCGTCGAGCAGCGTTTGAATAAAGGATTTGATGATGCCCGATCTGCTTACCGCTCCTTAAAGAAGATTTTAGAACACTCTGCTGGAATCGAGAAAAGACTCCAGACGCTTCATCAAAGCTCAGAGAGGAGCGTAGACTCACCAGCACCGAATACAACCCAAGACCGCAGTAGAAGTTCTCTGTCTGCTCAGGTGGAAAGCATCGAATATGATAGGGCTCATCAGCCTCGTCACCGACAAGGAGTGACCCAGAAGCGAACATCACAAGTGAATACGCAACCAATGGCGAGTTCGAGTCGCAGGCCACTTCGTGAAAGAATCACGAAAGAGTCTGTTGTGCCAGGTCAACGAACACACTTACCAAGTGCTCAGCAATCACTAGAGGATATCTATGCAACCTGTGAGGAGCTACTTCGAGCTGGTCAGTCGATGCAAGAGGTAGCAGCACGCGTTAACCTTTCCATTGATGAGGTGGAGAGACTCCAGAGTCTCATGATTCTGGAGGAAGGGGCACCTGAGATACCTTCGGAGAACTCCTCAGCACACGAAGCTTCTGCAATTAAGAGCCATCCCACGTTAGGTGCTCTCAGTCAAAGGAGAACACAAGAGACAAATCCGATCGCGAGATCGCGACAGGTGATTTCATAGTAGGAGAAAAACAGAATGGACCGCGGAACGTACTCATCAGCTGCAGCGGGAATGCTTCAGCTCTCAAAACTCGAGATTATCAACAATAATCTTGCCAATCTGAATACTCCTGGTTTTAAAGGACAGGTTGTTGTCTCTCGTGAGGGCGAGTTCAAGGATACTCTTGCGAGCACTATGAAAAGAAGAACGCCCTATGCGAAAGAAGATTATGATAGAACTCCTGGGGTAAGGGAAGTTGAGGCGATTACTGATTTCCGTTTAGGGCCAATTGAACAGACTGGTCAGCCACTTCATGCAGCACTACGAGATCCGAATGAGTTCTTCGTAGTAAGATCTGCCGATGGACCCGTTTATACCCGCGCCGGAAATTTTACACTCGATAGCGGAGGACGTTTGGTGACCCCTGATGGGATGCCTGTTCTTGCAGATGGGGGAGAGATAGTAGTGAATCAGGGTATTCCTACTATGACTTCAGGGGGATTTGTTCAAGTTACGGGCTTGCCTGGAGGGTTAACGCAAAACGCTGGAAGAGTCCAAATAGTTCGCTTTGATGACCTCTCGCAATTACAACGAGTTGGGGCGAGTAAGTTTCGTGTTCCTGACGGTACCGCACAACCTGAGCCAGTGGCCAATCCGAGCGTTGTTCCAAAAGCTATCGAGACATCAAACATATCTGCAATCCAAGCTATTGTAGATTTGATTGCAACCAATCGAGGCTTTGAGCTGTATACAAAGACTGCTCGGTCAATTGATTCAATGAATCAGACAGCAATTCAACGTGTCGGAAGAAGATCTGCGTAGGAGGAAAATATGTTACGAGCTTTATATACTGCTGCAACAGGTATGAATGCCCAAGAAACGAATATTGATGTTATTTCGAATAACTTGGCGAATATCAACACCACATCTTTTAAGAAAAGTAGAGCAGAGTTTCAGGATCTCATGTACCAGAATCTCTTGGATCCAGGGGCGCAAACATCCGAGTCTACTCGGAACTCCACAGGAATGCAGATTGGACTTGGTGTTGAAACAGTATCTGTTCAGAAAGTTCATACTCAAGGAGACCTAAAGAATACGGGCCGTAATCTTGATATTGCAATTGAAGGGGAGGGAATGCTTCAGGTTACTCTTCCGAATGGACAGTTTGCCTACACTCGGGCGGGTGCTCTCCAACTTGATCAATTAGGAAATCTCGTTACTTCAGAAGGATATACAGTTGACTCTGGACTTAATGTTCCAACGGATGCGCTTGCTGTTGTATTTGCTCAAGATGGAACTATTAGTGCAAGAACCTCAGGGAGTGCTACGCCAGTTAATGTGGGACAGCTTCAGGCATATCGGTTTCCAAATAGTTCTGGGCTACGAGCGATTGGAATGAATCTCTATGAGCCGACTGAGTCTTCAGGGGTAGTTCAGACAGGGAACTTTAATCAGAACGGTTTCGGTAGAATTAATCAAGGCTTTCTGGAGACGAGCAATGTAAGCGTTGTTGAACAAGTAGTAAATATGATTACCGCTCAACGCGCGTACGAAGCCTCTTCGAAAGGGGTTCGTGCAGCTGAAGAAATGCTTACCCAGGCTATAAACTTGAAGAGATAATGATGCGTTTATTGTTTGTCATATTTATTGGATTCTTCTTGTTTGCTTTTCAAGTAAGTGCAGAGGTGCATGAAAAACACACCTCAGACATACGTATTTTTGGAAAGCAAAACAGCACAGTTATAAATCAAGAGTTTACTCTGGGAGATTTAGCGGGAGTAGAGTCTAAATTTATTAGCGATGATGAGGCTATCATCGCCCTGCAGGCAATAGTCTTAGGGAAAAGTCCAAGAGCTGGTAAAAAGAAAACGATTTCGGCGGCACAGGTCTTAGCAACGCTTCGCGAGGCTGGAGTTGAACTCGATAGTTTGCGATATGCGTTTCCACGAGTAATGACCGTTGAGCGAGCTTCTCGTCTCCTCAGTATTCAAGAAGTTGAAAGCCTTGTCAGGGAGGGACTTCCAGCCGATGGGGAGATTGAATTGGTTCGCGTGAAATACGACGGAAATATTCACGTTTTGCCCGGCCCTCTTGCCTTTAGTAGTGAAGTGATACCATCAAACAGGAAATCTCAGTATCTTGCAAAAATATCGATAACACCAGAAAGCGGAGAGCTAATGACTCTTAATATTCCGCTTGAGGTTCGCGAATATGTCCAGGTTCCTATAGCAAAGCATGCTCTTCCTAAGGGAGCCATTATTTCATCTGGAGATGTGAAAATGGCACGGGCCCGTTTATCAGATATTCCGACTGATTCAGCAATGGACTCCAGAGAGATTGTGGGACAAGCGATTAAATATCCGATATCGCATGGTGAAGTATTTAGCCGCAGAAAGCTGTCTCTCCCTGCCATGGTCACTCGCGGAGCACGAGTGACCTTACGATATCGCTCTTCGCTGCTAGAAGCGACTGCCAGCGGTATCGCGCTTGAGGAAGGTGCTTTGGGTCAACGGATACAGGTAAGAAACGATAGTTCGAAAAAAATGATTACTGGAGAGGTGATAAGTCCAGGTCTGATAGAGGTGACGCGATGAAATATAAATTATGTTGTCTCATAATGGCATCTTTAATGCTCTGGGGATGTATTGCTCCAGGAGAGTTGATACGTCCAGAGCTTCCATCTTTATCTTACAGTCGAAATATTCATTCAGGTAATCAAGATGGTAGTTCAAGCTCTACGACACAGACTGCGGTCGTTGCAGAGAGTGCTCAGAGAGTTAGCTCTCGTGCAGAGGCGGCAATTCAACGAGCCAAAAGAAGTCTTCGTATAGCTGATGTAAATGATGCACGCGCATCTGTGCACTTTGTGAATACTCAAAATGGAGCGGTGCCGGGGGAAAGTGAGATGGTCTCCAATATGGATGCTTCGATGCAGGCTGCACCCTCCTATACCGTTACACATTCAAGAAATAGTAATGTTCGGCCATATCAGGGACCTCTTCATGTTGGAGAACCAGGTGCGAGCTCGTCACTTTGGAGGATGCATGGGCCTGGAAGCCAGCTGTTTCGTGATCACAGAGCATTTCAACCGATGGACCTTATTACGGTGGTTGTTTCCGAAACTGCACAAGGTTCTAAAGAAGCTGATACTGAAACAAAGCGAGAGTCTTCATTTCTGGCTGGAATAACCGAGTTATTTAACTTTACTGATTCAGTCGTAGCAGCAAATCCAGGACTCGATACTGCAACTATGATTGATGCAGATTTTCAGTCTGAGTTTACGGGAGAAGGGGAAACTACACGTAAGGGAAGCTTACAAGCTCGAATTGCTGCTATGGTGGTTGAAGTTCTCCCGAATGGTCTGATGAGAATAGAGGGCGAAAAGATTATAGCAGTAAATAATGAAGAGCAGGTGCTCGTTATCTCTGGACTTGTTCGTCCAAGAGATGTGAATTCGAGCAATGAAGTCATGTCCACAAAAATCGCTCATCTGCGTGTTGACTATTACGGTCAAGGGCTTATTGGAGATGTACAGTATGTCGGGTGGTTTGGAAGGCTCATTAATAAAATCTGGCCATTCTAAAGTGAGTTGATATGAAGGAATTAACGAAAAATATTATATCGCATCTAGCACTGGTTTTCCTCGTATTAGGAATGAGCACCCCTGTAATGGCTGCTCGAGTGAAAGATATTGCTGACGTTGAGGGAGTTCGGGGTAACCAACTATACGGTTATGGAATCGTTATTGGATTAAACGGAACTGGCGACGGTATCATGGTAAACTTTACCACAAAGACGATTTCCAACCTCTTAGAGCGAGAGGGATTAAGCGTTGACGCACAGGGTCTGATGCTTCGCAATGTAGCCAGTGTCATGGTTACTGCGACTCTTCCAGCATTTGCTCGTCCTGGTAGCCGACTTGACGTTACGATCTCCTCTGTCGGGGATGCAAAAAGTCTTCAGGGCGGCACGTTGCTGATGACCCCCCTGAAGGGAGCAGATGGTAATGTTTATGCCGCTGCACAAGGAGCTGTAACCGTCGGTGGATATTCGATTGAGGCAGGCGGTGATGCAGCCATAAAAAACCATCCTACGGTAGGAAACATTTCCCTAGGAGCAACGGTAGAGCGCTCGATCCCATTTGATTTATTCCAGAGTCAGCGTATCCGAGTTGTTCTTCGTTCCGCCGATTTTACCACGATGACCCGGTTAGTAGATCGAATTAATAGCGAACTGGGTCGGCCTATTGCAGTAGCAGTTGATAGTGCGAGCGTAGAGATACCACTGATTGATGAGTATCGAGTGGATCCTATTGGATTCGTGGCAAAGATAGAACAGTTGGCTATTGATACTGACATTCCAGCAAGAGTGGTGATTAATGAGAAGACGGGGACAATAGTCATGGGAGAAAGTGTGACAGTAAGTACGGTAGCCTTAGCCCATGGGAATTTAAGTATTGCTATTCGCGCTGAGAATCAGGTGTCCCAGCCAGGAGCGCTTGCTGAAGCTGGTGAAACTGAAGTGGTGACAAATACAGATATAACAGTGGGAGAAGAACAATCTGGATTGAGTATAGTAGGAGGAGAGGTCACGTTAGGGGAATTAGTGAATGCCCTCAATTCATTAGGGGCTACGCCTAGAGACCTGATCTCGATTTTTACGGCTCTACAGCGCTCTGGGGCATTAAGGGCTGATCTTGTGATTATGTAATCTGTGGTCGTGGCAAAGAGGAGGAAACATGTCAGATAGTAAAATTGGATTGAATACGAACCTTCTTGGTAGCGTTGCTGATAGGGCTCAGTGGCAGAATACAGAGGCTAAGGTCAAAAATGCCAAGAATCTTGGGGCTACCCAAAGTGAGGCTCAAGAGGCAGCTGCACAGTTTGAATCAATTCTGGTGGGACAGATGCTGAAATCCATGTGGAACTCGGTACCAAATAATGGTTTATTATCAGGTAGTTCTGAAGAAAGGCTTTACCAGGAGCTCCTCCAAGAGCAGATAGCAAGCGATATTGCGAGTGGAGACGGGCTAGGAATCAAAAATATGGTGTTAGAGGAATTGAGAAAGCGGGGGGGCGAGTGAGTCGTTTCCTAGGTATCCCGCATCTTAATCTTAAGGACTCCAACTCGTATTGCATAAGAATACAGAGGTAAGGTCCTAGGAAGGTGTACCCTCAAGGATGGGAATATGAAGATTGGCAAAAGTGGCTTAGCAGCAGACACACTGACTGATGTAACGCGTCGAGTAGAAAAAGAGGCGAATAAAGGCGAGTTATCAGACCGACTACAAGGTGGATATCCTAGCAAAGACTCTCGCGTTGATGTTTCACTCAGTAGATTGATACAAGATGAGTTGGGAGCCGATCAGATTGAAGCAGAGCGTCAGGCACGTGTTGAAGCGTTAAAGAGCCAGGTGCAGTCAGGACAGTATAGACCATCTTCAGAGGCAGTAGCGCAGGCATTCGTTCGAGAGGTAGGCGCAGAGCTTCTTTATGCTCAATCACGATCTTCTGGCAACGAAGATGAGTAGTCTGCTTGCAATTCAACCGAGATAGTTTTGGTAACTAGGATTTTTCAAGGCGAGCTAAAATAGAATATTAGAATTCGGAATCGCTTTTTATGTCTACAAACAAACCGATATTTGGGAACCTCGAGTCTCTACTCAAGCGTGAGATTAACACTTATGAGCGCTACTTATCGGTTATCTCTGAGCAACGTAAATGTATTACTCGTTTTCATGCTGAGAGGCTGCAAGAGCTCGATAAGAAGCGTAAGGAGCTCATAAAAATAATAGAGAAATTCCATGAAGAACGAGTAGCTTTTCTCGCCTTTCCTGACTTCGACGGAGAGCAGAGACTCTCTGTGCTTATCAAACAGCACGGAACTCCAGAGGAACAAAAGCGCTTATTGCCACTCACAGAGAAACTTCGAGAAGTAATTGAAATAGCTCGCAATGAAACGGGCGAATTTCGTGGAGTGCAAAGCTTTGCTTTGAATGTAGTCAACGGGACGCTCTCTATGCTCATGCGTGCTACGAAGAGTGTATCGAAACAGTACGGAAAAGAAGGTAAGCTCAATGAAAGCTATTTACCAGCTTCATCGCGTAAAGAAGGTGTAATCAAGCAAGCCTGAGCGAACTCTTGTACTCGCTTTCCTGAAGCTGGGAAGCGTCCTCCCCTATTAGTGGCATCCATATTGCACAATTCCCTTTTGCGTTACGAGCTTTATTGCTAAAGGGCTAGAATGACGAACTATAGTGCAAAAATATTCAACAATGCGGTAAGTGCTTTATCTGCTCAGCAGGCAATAATTGCCGCGACGGCAAATAATATTGCCAATGTGAATACAGAGGGATATGCACGACGCGTTGTTGGTCTTGAGACTCGCTATGGCTCGGGTAGTTCAACAGGGAGTATTCAGATTGGAAATGGGGTTGCAGTTACGGATATTACCCGTATGGCAGACCAGTTTCTAGAGGGATTGACGCGTGAGGCTATCTCTACTTCCACATATTATCAAACTGAAAAAGATTTCATGGCTAGAATTCAGCCGATATTCAGTCTTACCGAGGATGTGAACTCGATAGGACCAGCAATGACCAAGTTTTTCAGTTCTTTGGAGGATTTAAGCGTAAATCCTTCAAGTATGGAGTTGCGTAGTGAAGTTCTGGAAAGGGCCCAGGATGTTGTTACTTCAATTCGCTCTGCCTATGGAACGGTATCAGCATTACAAGCGGAGGCTGAAGAGCGGTTAACCGCAGAGATTGAATCAGTAAACTCGTTGACGGCGTCAATCGCGGAGCTAAATGGGTTTATCTCGGTGCAAGAAGCCACAGGTCAGGTAGCTGCTGATGAGCGAGACCAAAGGACGAAGCTTTTGGAGCAACTCTCAGAGAGAATATCATATCAGATGTCTGAGCGTGCAGATGGAAGCGTGACCTTGACGCTTAATAATGGCTTCCCACTTGTTAATGGAATGGAGAGTCGCGCTTTAGAATTAACAGCAGCTCCAAGCTTTTCCACTGGGACGTATCCTCCAAAGTTGGATGGTACGAATATGAAGTTTATTGTTTTTGACTATGACGCAAGCAGTAGCTCCTCTGCTCACCTTAACTTGACAGACGAGTTTGCAGGTGGCCAGGGTACCGTTGGGGCTTTGCTTGCAATGCGAGGTTCAGCCAGTATTTCGGATACGAATCCATTTCAAGCAACCGGAACTCTTCCAGAGCTAGCAGGGCGCATCGAGGCTATCGCCCGAGATCTCATGACTCGCTTTAATGAGACATATCGAGGGCCTGAAGCAACCGCGAATCCAACTGCTAATTTTGATCCATCTGCTGTTGATCTCAACGGGAATAATCCAGGGCTTTTTGGGTTTTTTAACGCAGGTGCCATTACGATATCCGACAGTGATGCCGATGGAATTCCTGATAATGCGGACCTCAATGCAGCTGTCGCAGCGGGCTCTTTGATTAGCTTTGCTGCAGAGCTTACTCTTGCGATTACTGCTCCTGAAGAGATTGCTGCAGGAAGAGACGCCGTGAATGGAAGTACAATTTCTGGCGGAAATGCGCAAAACCTTATTGCAAGCGATGGACTCCTTGCCTTAAAAACGGCCACTGCGACCTTCTCATCTGACTCTTCTAATACGTTCCAACGCTCCAATGTAACCTATGATCAGCTCTATAATGAGACAGTAGGACGTGCAGGTCACTTACATGCTCGTGCTGCTACAAACGCACAAGTTTCAGCTGATAACAAGTTGTCGGCTGAAACGAAGAGAGATCAAATATCTGGCGTGAGTCTGGATGAAGAATTTACAAACCTGGTGAAGTTTCAAAAGGCATTTGAGGCAAATGCCCGAGTGCTACGCTCGGCCCAGGATATACTCGACACGATAATAGGACTTGTATGACTAGAATTCCTGAAAATTTTATCTCAACATCACTTTTAGCAGATATGCTGAAAAATAAGGCACAAGTTGCCAAATATAGTAGCGAGCTGTCAACGGGATATAAAGTCTCTGAGCCAGGAGACAGTAGTTATGCAAGCACTATCAGTCAGATGCGCGGGACGTTGGTTGAGATTGAGGGGCAGAAAAGCCGAGTGTCTACTGCTACGGGATATCTTGAGAGACAAGAAGCAATTTTTGAACAGTTTAATGACATTCTGATTCGAGCGAATGAGATTGCCGCACAGGCAGCAAATGAAACGAACTCTGAAGTTGAACGTTCACAACTTGCGCAAGAGGTTTATGAAATCCGTAATCAGGTGGTAGGTCTAGCGAACTCAACATATCTCGGTAAGTATGTTTTTGCTGGTGGTGCTGATGATACTCCAGCCTATGATACTGGATATGCCGCAAGCCAATTTACTACTCCTAGTAGTGGACAAGAGAATGCAGTGATTGCGTATAGTACTAATACCGACAGTAGTTTGGTTCGTTCAGTGCCCGTCACAAACGATTTGTCGGTACAGGTCAACGCGACAGGTCCAGCGATATTTGATGATGCAATCCGTGGTCTGACACAGTTAGGAAGAGCGCTCTCGGGCTTTAAGACCGAATGGACGAGCACGAATCCACCAGTGCCAAACAATACCACGAGTGTCGCATATACATTTCCCACCGAGTATACTCAGCAGACCCAAGATATTCAGACTGCGATGGACTTGATCGAGCGTGCACGTGAGCAGGATGTAATACCAGCTCAAACAGCAGTTGCAGGAAGAATGCGACGGCTTCAGGCTGCGAGCTCCCTTCTCGAACTCAGTGAGGCTTCAGCCAAAGGAGTTTTATCAAACTTACAAGAGGCGGATGTTATAGAGTCAGCCACTCGATTATCCGAGGCCCAGACCGCTCTCAATGCCTCGCTGACTGTTACTACTCAGCTGCTCAACCAATCGATACTCGATTATCTCTAGCATTAGAGAGAGATGTTCCAAGTTGAGGGAGTTGTAACTTCAAGGCTATTTCCAGCAGGGTCTCGAAAATAGAGTGAATAACCGCCCGAAGGCCACGCCTGTTCCTTTTCAATCTTCACTCCTGCTTCCCCGAGATGTTTTCGCCAAAGCTCGAGCTCGTCCTCAGCTATTGCAAATGCAAGATGGGTATTGCTCTTTGTGCCATGGCTGGGAAGGGTTCCCATTGTGGAACTCGTTACCGATGCATTAAAAAGCAATAACATGCCCTTGCCGCATCGAAGAAACAGATGTCTTTCTGGCTTATGTGAATGAATCTGGAGTCCCAGCACCTGAGTATAAAAGTCCTCAGCCAGTTGCAGATTATCAACATAAAGGCAGGTTTCTATGATGGCGAGTGGTTTCATAAGTGCAATGTAGTCTTCGGTGGCTTTTCTGACCAGCTGAATAGGCAATGTGGGGGGAACCTCTCATGCGAACGGCGTTCTATCCTTGGCCTATTCGATCAGGGATATTTTTTTCAAAAAAAGGTAAAACTTCTTCGTAGTTAAGCATCTTAAACTGTGAGAATGTACATAGAGTTATCTGGGTTCATGAACGAGCAAAAGAGATTCAGATAGGCCAAGGAAGGCGAAGTTATGCTGATTTTAACGCGAAAACCAGGAGAAAGTGTCTATCTTGGAGACGACGTAAAGATTACGATCGTGGAAATAAAAGGGCACCAAATTCGTTTGGGAATTGATGCTCCAAGAGACCTTCGAATTTACCGCGAAGAAATCTATGAACAGATTCGTGAGGAGAATAGGCAAGCTGCTGAAACGGGAGCGACAAGCCAAGGGCTTGAGGAACTTTCATCAACATGGAAGTCCAAAACGGGAGGAGAGAGGAAGACGGGCAAGCTGTCTGCTTCATTTCCAAAGTCAAAGGGAGATCGGGATGATCAAGGCTCATCCAAATCTTCGCTAGATAAGTCGGATATAGTGGTGAGGCGTAAAAAACGGTCTGAGTGATGAGTGAAGAGCAGTCTGACAAGCCAACTATCATGGTAAAGAGTTCGAGATTCGGCGACCTATCCGTTCCTGCGGACTCTGTTATTGAGCTACCTTCCGGACTCATCGGTTTCTCCAAAACTCAGCGATTCGTTATGCTTGAGCACAAACCACCGTTTTCTTGGCTGCAGTCAGTGGATGAACCTGAACTTGCGTTTGTGATTGTGGATGGCGGTGAATTTGGTGAAGAGTACCGCATTGACGCGCCTTATGGGGATAAAGATATCGATTTGCTTGAGAGCGATGACTTCGCCGTCTTGGTCATTGTAACCGTGAGGCCTGATCCAAAAGACACAACAGCGAATTTGAAGGCTCCGGTATTTGTGAACTTGCGGAATAGAAAGGGAGTACAAATCATTTTTGATAATCCAGCGTTCTCAACGCGCTTTCCCTTATGGGTTCAGGAAAATGCTTCAGAGAACGATGGCTCGTCAGAAGAAGAACCCCAAGAAACCAAATCCTCTTCAGACGATGAGTAAGAGGTCTGTAGACTCTGTCGATACATTCGTGACGGTATCTCTCCTTTAGCCCAGCTGATACTTTCTATCAGAATACAGAGATGGCAATTATATGAACTGGATGGTGAATGGGCTCACTCGCCTCTCACCCCAAAAACATGCCGCCATCCTCGAATTGCTCAAGGGTGTCTTCTCTGATTTTTCGAATGAAGTCTTCTGAATTCCCTGAAAATTGCAGGAACGCCAGACATCGCTTGATATTTGATTGCTGCTCTCCATAGCCTTGGGGAGATCCAATACCTGCGTCATGAACGATTGAATCAGCCAAAGAGACAATAGCAATTTTCTCCTCGATTGAATTACTGGCAGTTGATGCGGTAAAGTTATCAGTATAGTGGAGAATTACCTGGCAAATCTCAGGAGAAAAGTTCCATTTCTTTGCAACCAGAGCGCCTATAAGCGGGTGAGAAAACCCCAAAACAGATTCTTCCGCTTTTACGTAAGTTCCTCCCTGTTCTTTTATCGTAAGAATAACTTTTTGAAACCGCTGATATGTATCTTCCTGAGCAAGAAGTACGATCTGTCCTAGCGAGTGTAGTAATCCTAATAAGAATATTTCCTCTACGAATGGTTTCTGTAGTTTTTTTGCAATCAGAGTAGCAGCAAACGCAGTGGCAATAGAATTTTCCCAGACCTGTTTTTCAGCTGTACCAAATCTTTTGTTTATTTGTCGCAGCGTAGCGGCGACAATGATTCCCTTAAGCGCTTTAAAGCCAATAACCATTACTGCTTGATTGAGCGTTGTAATGTCTCTTTGTCTTGAAAACATAGCTGAGTTGGCAATTTTGAGCACCCGGGCTGCGAGGGCAGCATCTTTCGAGAGAGCGCTTGTTAGCCTTTCTGCTGTTGATTCAGGATCTTCTATGATTTGCAACACCTGTGCTGCCACTTGTGGAATAGGCGGCAGATCTCCCACCCATGCAACAATTTCTCGCCAATTACATTCTTCAGAGATACGACCATGAAATTCTCTTGGAGGTGCATCCATACCTTACTCCCGCGTGTTTCGTGTTTGTTATGTAATCTCAGTTATAGTCGAGAGTCGAACCAAAATCGATACTCAATAGAGGTTCGTGCACAACTCTCGTTTTAGTCAAATCCGCTCAGCAAAATTCGTAGGTCGCGAGCTATCGCGCACTGACAATTAGCCGAGAGGGTCGTCTTATCACTGAGTATTGTAGTATTCCGCGCTAAAGGGTTATCGGAAGATTCTCGCCATGAGTAAAGGATATTCTCAGGAGATTTGTCAGTTTGATTATTGGGTTTTAGGAAAGTTTGAACTTTTTCTTTAGCAATCCAGAGTAATAGACGAATGAATTAATATTGATGGTGTGCAGCTATATATTTTTGGTTACGTGAGAGGAGTAAATGCAGGAATTTCCAACAGAAATTAAGGGTGATAGGGGCTTCGTGAAGATAACAAGTGATCTGGATTCTGAGCAATCTGGTGAAGCTCTTCGAAAGGCGTTTAATCAATTGTTTGAACAAGGACAAAGGACGGTAGTGCTTGATCTCAGCGACGTTCAGATAATCAATAGTTACGGCATCGGGAAGGTACTGATGTGTTACAAGCGTCTGAAAGCTGAGGATGGAGTTTTGATGGTCAAGCCGTTGGATGGCTTTGTTAAAGAGACATTTGAACTTCTGATGCTTGATAAGCTACTTCCGGTCGACGAGAGCTAAGCGAATATCAGGCATGAGTCATGTCACATATACCTCAAAACGCTTCTGAAAGTAAGCGAGCCATTTTTTTTAACATGGAAGGGTGGAAAACAACCCCGTTATCGCAGTGTCTGTCAGATAATGGATGGCAGGTTTCCGGGCTAAAAGAGGAATACCAGCGGAGTGTTCAGGTTTCTCCCTCGACGTTACTTATCTTTCGGGAAGAAGATCTTATTATGCCCAAGGAATTCGTAGAAACATTGATCAATAAAAATGGAGAAGAGCCAAGGATTCTTGTGTTACATCCCTCTAAAGACACATCAAACGGCTACTCATACACTCGAATTGATAAGCTTTTTCCTTCCGCTCATCATGTAACGTTGCCTATCCAGGAGGACGAGCTCAAAGAGATCTTGAGGGAAGTGGATGGAATGAGGATATCTCATAGTGAGAACTGGATACATGTTCCTGATTTTGATGAAGAATATAGACTGACGACGTTAGAGCATCATGAAGCACCATGTTCTCCAAAATTATTTAACTATCTACGACGGCAGGGAATCGATGAAAGTAATTTCTTGTTATTAAAGCTCGAGCTGGTATTCCAAGAGGCGATTGCAAATGCCTTTGAACATGGGAATTTAGAGCTCAGGTCGGAATGGAGGGAATTAATAGGGAGCGATGGAATAGACTATTTCAGCCGAAGAAAAATAGAGCGTTTATCTAGTCGTCGTTATTCGAAGAGGGAGATTTTTGCCTCTCTCTCACTAGAGAAAGGCAAATTGACCATCGAAATTGAGGACCAGGGGCCAGGATTTGATGTTGATGCAAAGATGATCCCAGATGCAGACGGAGTTGTTCGCTGTTACGGTCGAGGGCTTTCTCTTATGAATCTTGTCATGGATACCGTAACTTTTAGTAAGGGTGGTCGAAGAGTGGAGTTAACGAAGGATTTAAGCAGCGGAGAATAAAGAGATGGGTTTGAAGTTTAGGTTAAAGGGACTAGCAGAAACTTTTGTTGACTCGGTTACCTGTCCAGCCTGTGGACGATATGGAACTGATGATGATGACTTTATTACTGAGGAAACTCGGGTCACCTTCAGTGGGATTGTCGTCGTGGCTAGCTGTCCGAGTTGTGGAGAGGTTTTTGTCCCTACGTCTCAGCGTCTTGGGATAGTGAATTCTGTTGCACTTCGCTCTGCCGTCATACAAGACAGCCAAGAGACTGGAGACCCTGTTCTATCAGATCTGCAGTCTGTAAAGGAGGTTATCGAACGAGAGAACGCCGATCGAAAAGGCGATCTGCATTAGTGCTAAAGAGTTGCAGCCATTTCCTCTGCGAAAATCACCGCTGTAAAAATTGAAAGATAATGGTAGCCCTTCGCGTATTAATCAATTCACCACATGTCTGACCGTGACATCAAAAAACCGCACATCACAGAAGCTGGATAGAGCTAACCAGAGGGGTATTTCTATTACTGTATGATATGTTTCAGGCCGTACATTTTCGTATTGCGATGAAATGCGCTCCCACCCACCTTATTTGTGAGAAGCGATTATGTGCCTTAACAGAGAAAACGCTTAATCCTCCGCGTCGAGCTGTTCATCGATAGGCTGTCCATTTATGGCCTTTCGTAAGAGCTGGCTAGGCTTAAACTTCACTACTCTTCGAGCTCTTAAGATAATTGATTCGCCTGTTTGAGGATTTCTCCCACGTCTTGGTGGTTTGTATTTCACTTCGTAAGAGCCAAAGCCCGAAAGCATGACTTTGCTCTCTTTTTCCAGAGCGGCCTTGATTAACTCAATGTAATCTTCAACGATTTGTGTCGCCTTCTGCTTATCAACTGGCATTGTGGCGTAAATAGCATCCGCAAGATCTGCTTTCGTAAGGCAATATTTATTGTTTCCCATCACATCATCCCCGTACCAGCCCCTTTTAAGGCTGTAGACAGTTAGCTAAAAGAGTCTCTTTCCTGGCGTAATGAAACAGACGGTGAAGAGCTTCGTGAATCGGAGAAGAGTACTTCCCACTAACTTCTCAAAATTTGAGTTACTTCAGTACGTTTCAATCATCCAGAACCAAAAACTTTCCACAACTTATGATGCGGAGTTTCTAGCTATAGTTTGGAAAAAATTATGTTTTTCCCATAAATTACGTGTAACAGATGACTTGCTTGGTGGCTATTCTTAAAACGAGGAGACTTCCCCAGAACAATACAGTGTTTTATAATTGTGCATATTAAGTCAATTTATGATCGTTAGTCTCCATAAAAGAGTATGGCTTAGCGGTCCTTAAGAAGACTGAGTCGTTCAGGAACCAATGAGTTTCGAGAGTGTACTCAATTTAAAGCCATACTGTGGGGGGATGATTTGA
>Ga0181593_10000588_pt1 | contig 32069 bp, 24 predicted proteins | sample 071ome_19_FD_133756 | JGI IMG/M metagenome (GOLD analysis project Ga0181593, IMG submission 133756) | Coastal salt marsh microbial communities from the Groves Creek Marsh, Skidaway Island, Georgia - 071413AT metaG (megahit assembly) | ecosystem: Environmental > Aquatic > Marine > Intertidal...
AAAGCTAAAAGAAGAACTCGCTTACGTAATCGATAATGATATTAAAGGGCCGGGTGGCGAATACTTTTTAACGGAAGCCCTAGATCGTATGATTCGGCAGGGTAAGATTTTTAAGACGGCAACGGTTGATGAGTGGCTGGATTGTGGCACCTTACCGGCTTGGCTAGAAACCACAGGGGTCATTGTTGAAAAAGAGGCCGCAACAACCCTTCCAGCCTATGAGGGATCGACTATCGTACCACCCGTATACATAGCCGAAGGCGTTGTTATCGAGGGCTCTACCGTAGGGCCTCATGTGAGTATAGAAGCGGGTGCGCAGATTAAAGGGAGTACGATTTCCAATACCATTATTAGAGAACAGGCGCAATTATCGGGGTGTGTAATCGAGCAGTCTACGGTGGGCGCCCACACGGAACTTACCAACTACACAGGAGTGATTCACGCTGGTGATCACTCGATAATTGAATCTAAATAATCATATATAAAAGCAGATAAATTTACCTTTATAGTCGTTTATAAATATTTTTTTTCGCCCCTATCTAATTGGTAGGGGCTTTTTTTATGCGCTGTTTTGGCTTTTCTCGATTAAATCATAGTTTTACGCGTAATTTCATCAAGAATTGAACCATGTTCAGTTGTTTGATTTGATCAATTTATATATTCAAAAAAACAACGATAAAACTATTTTTTTATTAAAAAATAAAACCCGTTTTCTAGTCTAATAAAACATAGTTTTTTGTGAAAATTAATTAATCATCTTCTTTTATAATTATGTCTGAACCCTATACCCGAACAGGCAAAAAAACCTCTTTATTTGGCCTACAAGTTCATGGTCCGGTATTTTTCACCTCGGCGGCACTCATACTCATTGCGATTGTACTCACCTTGATTTACAGAGAATCGGCAGCTGAATTATTTAGCTTTATTCAATCGGAGGTATCAAGTGCGACAGGCTGGTTCTTCATTTTATCGGTGAACATATTTCTGGTGTTTGTACTCTACTTGGCATTTAGCAAATTTGGTCGTTTTCGTTTGGGTGGAGAAGACGCAAAGCCGGAGTTTTCTTCTCTCGCATGGTTTTCAATGTTGTTTAGCGCGGGAATGGGAATTGGATTATTGTTCTGGAGTATTGCGGAGCCCGTGACTCATTTTTTGGTTCCTCCCCTAGAGCCCAGTGACCAAATAATGGCGGCTCAACAAGCCATGAATGTGACCATGCTTCACTGGGGGTTTCATGCTTGGGGTATTTACGCTTAGGTAGGCTTGGCCTTGGCGTACTTTACCTATACAAAAGGCCTGCCTTTAACTATACGATCGGTTTTTTATCCTTTTTTTGGCAATCAAATCTACTCTTGGGTAGGAGATCTTATTGATATATTTGCCGTTTTGGCGACGGTATTTGGCCTGGCGACTTCATTGGGCTTTGGGGTTCAGCAAGTGGCCTCTGGCTTATCTTTTGTACTCGGAATTGATAACGGCCTCACCACGCAGGTTGGTTTAATCGCGGGTATAACGCTGGTCGCCACCATTTCGGTGGTTTCGGGCATTCAAAAAGGCGTGAAATTTCTGAGTGAATTGAATGTCCGCATAGCTCTTGGCTTACTTTTGATTGTTATAATACTGGGCCCCACTGTTTTTATTTTGAGCTCGTTTATTCAGAATAGCGGCAGTTATGTGAGCCATTTACTCACCTGGTCTACGTGGGGAGAGAGTTTTGCCCAGGGTGAATGGCAAAATACATGGACGGTATTTTATTGGGGATGGTGGATTGCATGGTCTCCGTTTGTGGGTACATTTATAGCACGGATATCGAAGGGTCGTACCATCCGTGAATTCATATTAGGGGTTTTGATTGTGCCTACCGCCGTGACCTGTCTATGGATCTCGGCATTTGGCTCGGTTTCCATTTTAGAGATTATGAATGGAAATAACGCGATTGCCGAGGCGGTTCAAACCGACGTATCAACCGCCTTATTTGTTTTCCTTGAAACCTTTCCATTTACAGAGATTATTAGTGTATTGGCCATTGTGTTGATTACCAGTTTCTTCATTACCTCATCTGATTCAGGGAGCTTGGTCGTGGATAGTTTAACCTCGGGCGGTAAAATCAGCGCTCCAGTAGGCCAGCGAGTTTTTTGGGCGACCACTGAAGGAGCCGTAGCAGCGGTTTTATTAATAGGTGGAGGACTTCAAGCTCTTCAAACGGCGACCATCATAACGGGTTTACCTTTTGCCATGCTTTTACTAACCATGTGCTACTCTCTTTATCGTTCACTTAGGCAAGATTATTTGAAGAAAACTCCTGCAACAAAAGACAGAACCAAAAGGTGAACATCCGTATCTTTAGATATGGATTTTCCACATGATATACCGTCGGCGCATCGAGCCATTTTAAACGAGGTTGCGCAACAGTCTAAGATTTTAGGGCAAGAAAGCTACTTGGTAGGTGGTTATGTCCGGGATTTTTACTTGGATCGCATCAAAAATGATGTTGATATGGATGTGGTTACCATTGGGTCGGGCATTCAATTAGCCGAGCGGGTGCATGAGAGTTTCAAGTCGAAAGGGATCAACAGCAAATGTTCTTTTTTTAAGCAATTTGGCACGGCTCAAGTTAAAACTCCTGCCATTGAATTGGAGTTTATTGGTGCGCGGAAAGAAAGTTACCGAGAGGATTCACGCAAACCCTTAGTAGAAGACGGTACACTTGAAGACGATCAAAATCGCCGTGATTTTACCATCAATGTACTCTATTGGAGTTTAGATCTAGATCAAATGGGAATGTTAATTGACCCGTTTGGTGGTTTATCGCATCTTAAAAAGGGGATCATTCAAACCCCTATCGATCCTGAAAAAACGTTTAGTGACGATCCGTTACGCATGATGCGCGCCATACGCTTTGCCGCTCAATTGAACTTTAAGCTGCATCCAGAAACCCTTGAGGCTATGAGTAAGATGGCTTCACGACTTCAGATTGTATCCAAGGAGCGTATTCTGGTTGAATTGAACAAAATCGTAGCATGCAAGGTGCCTTCCATTGGATTTGCACTCTTATTTGAAACAGGCTTATTGAAGGAGTTTTTCCCAGAAATGCATGCCTTACAGGGGGTGCAAGAACGTAAAGGATTGCGCCACAAAGACAATTTTTGGCATACCTTAAAAGTGTTGGATAATGTGGCTGAGGTCAGTGATGATCTCTGGTTGCGATGGGCGGCTATCATGCATGATATCGCAAAGCCCCCCACTCAGCGTTTTGAAGAGGATCATGGGTGGACTTTTCATGGGCATGATGCGCTTGGGGCAAAATGGACCCCTCGTATTTTTCGACGGTTGGGTTTACCAATGGATGAGCGCATGCGTTATGTTCAGAAGTTGGTGCGATTACATTTGAGACCTATAGCGTTGGTCTCTGATCAGGTAAGTGATAGTGCGGTTCGGCGACTAATTTTTGAGGCCGAAAATGATATCGACGATTTAATGACGCTGTGTAGAGCGGATGTTACGAGTAAGAATGAATTTAAAGTACGTCGGTTTATGAGGAATTTTGAACGGGTTGAACGCAAGATTGTGGAGGTAGAAGAAAAAGACCGCATTCGGAACTGGAAGAATCCCTTATCGGGAGAGGAAATTATGAACGCTTTGGGTATTCCGCCATCGAAGCGAATTGGAGTGATTAAGGATCATATTAAAGAGGCGATCTTGAACGGAGATATACCCAATGAACACGAGGCGGCCTTTAATTATATGATGGCTCATCAACAGGAGTGGGGATAGGTTATGGGATTACGATGGATGACTCAATCTTTTGCAAAGATTAATCTTGGACTTCACGTGTTACGAAGATTGCCCAACGGGTATCATGAATTGGAGACGGGTTTCTGTTTTATTGAGTGGAGTGATCGGATTGAATTGAGGCCTGCGGCTGAGATGGGGCTTCAGATGAGCGATCCATCGATTCCGGTTGATGAATCGAATCTGGTCGTGAAGGCCCTCCAGCTCCTTCAGGAGCACGCCGGCCTCCGCGATAACTACCACATCACCGTGGACAAACGCATCCCGGCCGGCGCCGGCCTCGGCGGCGGGAGCTCGAATGCGGCCGCGGTGTTGCGTATGGTGAATAAGGTGGCGAATCTGGGGTTGAGCGCCGCCGAGTTGGCCGAGGTGGGCCTTCGGATCGGAGCCGATGTACCATTTTTTATCCATAACAACGCTGGTGTGGGGCGGGGATTAGGACACGAAATCGACCCCTGTGATATTCAACCCGATGCCTGGATTGTAACCGTATTTCCCAACGAGTCTAGTTCGACGGTAGAAGCCTATGAGCATGTGTACCCAAACGATACCCCTGAATTCCCTTTACGGCGGGTGTTATTAGAAGAACCCATTGAGGAATGGCCTTATTTGCTGGTTAATGACCTAGAACCGGGGGTTATCGCTCGAATTCCTCAAGTGGGTAATATGAAAGACCAAATGCTTGATTTCGGCGCCAACTTTGCAGCTATGAGCGGGAGCGGGTCCAGTGTATTTGGGTTATTTGACCAAGATTTTGTGGCCACCGAAGCCTATGAAACCTTTATTCAGTTGGGATATAGGGCCAATATAACCCGGCCCAAATTTGTGCCTGATACGGGAATATACGAGCTAGAGGTTGATCGGTAGCTTCAAACCGTTAAAATGTCCTTAAAAACCTCATTATCCGCCATATTTCTTCAAATTATCCACGGTAAAGAAGGAAAAATTAAGCTATTTTACTCTGTATACACTCAAAGTGAACATCAAAGATATTCTCTGTACATCGTGTAAGAAACGCTCAGGGATGCATCTATGAATGCTCACAAAGCTATACATTCACTCACTCACAACAGATATTCCATCGTACATCATTTGATATTCGATACCAGAAATTTTACTGAAGACAGGTTTGATTGCTGTTACCATTCAATAAAGCATTCAATTTCATGGTATCCTCATTCATTACAAAGGTTATAGAGCTACAATTATGACATCATCAAAGAAGAATACTTCAACGACCACTTCCGCAAAAAAAGCAAAGGCAACCAAGGCAACCTCCACAACGAAGTCCAACGCCAAATCCGCGGCTGTCAAAACCACAAAAAAGACAAACGCTTCAGCAGGCAAGAAGCAGGAGATTTATACACGGTCTGGCTTGGATCGTGATTCATTACGAGAAGACATTAAACTTCACCTTCGCCACACCTTAGCTAAGGATGAATACTCCCGAACCCAATGGGATGAGTACCGAAGTGTGGTATTAACCCTTATGGATCGCTTACATGATAAGTGGTTAAGTACGCAGGCGCACTATCATAAAACAGGGGTAAAGAGAGTGTATTATCTCTCTATGGAATATTTGATCGGTCGTTTGTTGGATAACATTGTTGTGAATTTTGATGTTCAACAAGAAGTGGCCGATGCCTGTGCCGATTTGGGTCTAGATTATGACGACATTCGCAATGCCGAATGGGACGCAGGTTTGGGAAATGGAGGTTTGGGAAGATTAGCGGCCTGTTTTCTAGATTCGATGGCTACCTTGGGTATTCCAGCTATTGGATACGGTCTCCGATACGACTATGGTATTTTCTATCAAAAAATTGTGGATGGCTTTCAAATAGAAAAGCCAGATCTCTGGCTCAGATATGGGAATCCTTGGGATATTGTGCGTCCTAAAATTCAATATCCCGTTCAGTTTTATGGTCACCAGGGAATGCACAGTACCAAAGATGGGCATATTGAGTACAGTTGGGATGGCACCGACAAGGTTTTGGCCGTGGCCTACGATACGCCGGTACCTGGTTACAACAACAATGTGGTGAATCAGCTTAGACTTTGGAAAGCGGAATCCGATACGGCGCTGGATCTACAGAGTTTTAATCAGGGTCAGTACATCGAAGCCGTGCGAAATAATCAGCTCGAGCAAAACATCACACGGGTACTATATCCGAATGATAAAGTGTTTGTGGGTCAGGAATTACGCCTCAAACAAGAGTATTTTCTTGTAGCGGCTTCTTTGCAGGACATTATTCGAAGATTTAAAAATCATAGCTCGGATTGGGAAAAGCTGCCCGAAAAAGTGGCCATTCAGTGCAACGATACTCACCCGAATTTAGCCATACCCGAGTTGATGAGAATCCTGCTCGATGAGGTACATATGCCATGGGAAAAAGCGTGGGATATTACGGTAAAAACCATGGCTTATACCAATCATACCCTTCTCCCTGAAGCCCTGGAAAAATGGCCGGTTTCTCTGATGCGGCATCTTCTACCCCGCCACATGAACATCATCTATGAGATCAATCGTAGATTCATGGATCATATACAGGCTACCTATGGCAATGATCGAGGTAAAATGTCACGACTAAGCATCGTGAGCGAAGGTGAGCAGCCAGTCGTACATATGGCGCATTTGGGTATTGTAGGAGCCACCAAAGTCAATGGGGTTGCGGCTCTTCATTCACGACTTCTCAAGGAAAATATGTTCCGAGAATTTGATGAGCTCTATCCAGATAAATTCACCAATAAAACCAATGGAATCACTCCAAGACGTTGGTTAAAGCAGTGTAATACCGAACTATCATCTCTGATTACGGAACATATTGGGGATAGCTGGATTACCGATTTAGACACGCTCAAAAAGTTAGAGCCACTAGCCGATGACGCGAAATTCCAGAAACGTTTCAACCAGATAAAATTAAACAATAAGAAAGTACTGGCCGATTATATTCAGGAGACCAAAGGTGTAGAAGTTGATCCAACGTCAATTTTCGACATACAAATTAAGCGAATTCATGAGTATAAACGTCAGTTAATGGCGGCTCTTCACGTGATTACCTTGTACAATCGCCTCAAGGAGAACCCGGCATTGGAGACGGTTCCAAGAACGGTTATTTTCGGTGGAAAGGCAGCGCCTGGATATGCCATGGCAAAAATGCACATCAAGCTTATCAATGCAATTGGAGAGAAGATCAACAACGATCCAGATACTTCAGACCGATTGAAATGTGTGTTCCTAGATAATTACCGGGTTACCTTAGCCGAAAAGATGATTCCTGCTGCGGATGTGTCGGAACAAATTTCGACCGCCGGAATGGAAGCGTCAGGAACGGGAAATATGAAGTTTGCCCTCAATGGTGCGCTTACTATCGGAACCTTGGACGGGGCTAATGTAGAGATTAAGGAAGAAGTTGGAGATGAGAATATTTTCATCTTTGGATTAACCGTGGAGCAGGTAGATGAACTACGCCGACAAGGATATAATCCGCATCTTTACTATCAGTCAAATCCTGAGCTTAAACGCGCACTGGATCAAATCCGGGATGGCTTTTTCTCTCCTGAAGATCCTGGTTTATTTCATCCAATCATTCAGGCATTATTAGATCAAGGTGATTATTTCATGGTCTTGGCCGATTACGAAGCTTATGTGAAAAAACAGGAAGAGCTTGAGCAGGTGTATCGCAACGAAAAAGAATGGACCAAAAAAGCTATTTTAAATGTGGCAAGAGTTGGTAAATTCTCTAGTGATCGCACGATTAGAGACTATAATGATGAAATTTGGAAATCAGAAGAAGTAAGCTTGGAATGATACCCGCCCTTTTGTGGGTACAAATATCAGACCCGTTAAACACGACCTCTTTGCAGGTCGCCGATACGGTTTTGTCTGGCACGGAAAATGCAGCATTAAACGATCCCGCATCCAACACCGTGGCAACAACCGAATCTGGAGACGGATGGTGGCAGTGGCTGCTCGAGCTAAAAGATACCTTAAGTATCCCTCTTTTTAGTTTAGCAAATACACAGGTGACGCTCATGTCACTTACGGTATTTATTCTACTTCTTTTGGGTTTTATCGTGGGTGCTTCGTACCTCAAAAGATTACTACGCGATAGTATATTGCCAAAATTCATTCATGATCAGGGGCTTCAATATACCCTTGCAAGAATGTCACAGTATATGCTGGTAGTGGTGGGGGTCTTGATATCCTTCCAGTTTTTGGGGGTTGATTTTACCGGCTTAGCCGTGATCTTTGGTTTTCTGTCGGTCGGTATCGGTTTTGGCCTCCAGAACATCACCTCAAATTTTATATCGGGCCTTATTGTGCTATTTGAACGCCCGATTAGTGTGGGTGACCGTGTAATGGTGAATGGGATTGAAGGCGATATTGAAGAAATCAATATCCGTGCAACGAAGGTGAAAACCTTGGAGAATATCTCCATCATCGTTCCTAATTCAGATTTTGTAAGTAAAGATGTCATCAATTATTCACATGGCGATCCCACCTTTAAATTGGTATTGGATGTGGGAGTTGCCTACGATTCTAATTTAGATGACGTATTGAAGGCGCTCGAAGAAGTTGCTGAGGAGAATAAGACCGTGATGAAACGTCGTAAGCACCATGTACATTTGCGCTCATTTGGAGATTCGGCTTGGAATATGAAGCTAATTGTTTGGATACCTGATGTGAAAGAACGATACACCGTTCAAAACGAATTAAATCAAGCTATTGTACGAAAATTCCGCGAACGCAATATCGAGATTCCCTTCCCTCAGCACGATTTACACATCCGTTCAGGTTTATCGGATCAGCAAGATTAGTAACGGGCGACATTCTGTAATGATCTCCATTTCTAACGATTTCCTATCTCTAACGGGCGTCCAGTCCTAACTGAAGCTGTTCAACCCGATAGTCTTCATTGATATCTAAGTTGGAAAGACTAATGCCCAAGAGCCGGATAGAGCGCTCTTCAAAAGCCGTTTCCTGAAGAAGCTGCTTGGAAACGGCACTTATTTCTTCGGCGTCATTGGTATGATGATTAAGAGACAGGCTTCGGGTTATGGTTTCGAAATTCTCATAGCGTAATTTCAGCGTGATGGTTTTGCCCGCTGCCGGAATCGCGCGCATGCCCTCCGAAATAGTAGCCGATAAGCCTTCAACAAACTGGTGAATATAATCCCGATCCGATACATCCTCACTGAAGGTTCGTTCCTTTCCATAGGATTTTCGAATGCGATGAGACTGTACAGGGCGTGTGTCTTCTCCACGGGCCATTCGATAGTAATAATGACCTGATTTGCCAAAAATCCGCACCAAATCAACCAGTTCCCACTGCTTTAAATCTCGGCCCGATTGAATGCCTAAACTAAGCATTTTTTGGAGGGTAGCTTTTCCAACCCCATAAAATTTTTTGATAGGTAAATCTTCTAGAAACGCATCCATTTTATCGGGCGGAATAACGGTAAGCCCGTTGGGTTTATCCATATCCGAAGCTACTTTTGCTACAAATTTGTTGGGTCCCACCCCAGCTGAGGCGGTGAGCTGGGTGCGTTCATAGATTTTCTGCTTAATTTCACGGGCAATCAAGGTGGCGGAAGGATTGCCCACATGATTTTGGGTTACGTCTAAATAGGCCTCATCAAGCGACAGAGGTTCAACCAGGTCGGTATATTCATAAAACACCTCTCTAATTTGTTTAGATGCTTCCTTATAGGCATCGAATCGGGAAGGCACAAAAATACCATGCGGGCATAATCGATAAGCCTGAGCAGTAGGCATCGCTGAGTGTACTCCAAACACCCGCGCCTCATAACTTGCCGTGGATACCACCCCTCTACCACTTGGTCGCCCACCTACAATAACGGGCTTGCCTCTCCATTCTGGATGATCTCGCTGTTCCACGGCCGCAAAAAAAGCATCCATATCGACATGGATAATTTTTCGCAGCAGAGATTCATGGGCTGAAATAGGAGAAGGCTCCTTTTGATGGTCCATTAAAGTGTTATGGGGAAATGGGTGATTAGATTCCTTCTTCTTGTTGGATTTGGGCTGCAACGGCTTCTACTTCATCCAATACTCGAAGCAGATTTCCACCCCAAAGCTTATCAATCTCTTCGTCGCTATAACCGCGCTTAACCAATTCAAGCGTAATACTAAAAGTTTCTGAGGCATCATCCCATCCATGAACCCCGCCGCCCCCATCGAAATCGGAGCTAATGCCCACATGATTGATTCCTATTAGATCCACCATATAGTCAAGGTGATCGATGAAATCGGAAACATCGACCCCGTATTGACCGCTTTCTGCCATTTGTGCGCGAACTTCGGCTTGAAGCGTCCGATATTGGGTCATATATTCGTCTCGTTCCTCCGCCTCAAGGCTACGAATGTCTCCCCAAGAGAGCCGTTCAAACCCTAATTCAGCGGCTCGAGCATCAAATAACTCATCCGAGGCGGCTTGCCATTGGGCATGTTTTTCCGAATCTACATAGCTACGAAAGGCTACGGTTTGAACCACTCCACCGTTCTCTTTTAGCGCTAATAATTCTTCATCATCTAGATTTCTACTCACATCATTCACAGCACGTGCCGAAGAATGAGAAGCAATAACGGGTGCCTTGGATAAGGCCATAGTTTGCATATTGGATGCTTTGGATGGATGAGATAAATCGATCATTATCCCCCATTTATTCATCTCTACGATTGCCTGCTTTCCCAGTTCACTTAGGCCGTTGTACAACCAAACAACGTCCCGTTCACCCGTATTGGAATCGCAAAATTGGCTATGACCGTTATGAGACAGCGACATGTACCGTGCTCCACGATCATGAAATTCTTTGATTCGAGAGAGGTCCGTACCAATCGGGTAAGCATTTTCCACTCCAATCATAGCAACCTTTTTACCCCGGGCTTGGATGTCTCGAACTTGTTCTGAATTCACGGCTAATTCGATACGGTCGGGTGCATACTCATCGACTAGGCGGTGAATGGCATCAAATTTATCGATGGCATTTTCATAGGCCGCTGCATATCCTTCTTCGCTTAAGGTGTCTTGGCCCGTATAGACGATAAACCAAGCCACATCCAATCCACCCTCTTCCATTTTAGGAAGGGTCACCTGCGTGGGTAGGTCGGTTGTGTAATTACGATCCGATGTAAAGTTGCTCGTATTAATGTCGACGTGCGTGTCGATACTGATGACGCGTTCATGTAAAGCCTGGGCTCGTTCAAGGATGGCTTCATCGTTTGGCCCACACTGTATAAAGCCGATAAAAATAATGGGAAGAATAATGCGAACATAAGATCTAAACATGACTGTATAACTATTGGTATTAAGGGGAATATTTGGAGTTTTGTTTATTCAAACGTAAACAGAAATACCCAATTAATATAGGATACATTACCTGCTTTGAAAAATGGATATACAAGCTTTAATAAATCAAGAACTTGTATGAAACGCCTGCGAAAAAAAGCGCTTTTTTGTTGTAAATGTGTTCAATTCTCCCGACCATTATGGGGGTTGAACGCGTGCTGTTCATAGCCTCACTAATCAAATAAAGGATTCTACAGATCTCTAGTACCATTACCACATGAAACACATCAAGTTTTACGAGCAGGTAAACCGAAATTTTGATAAAGCTGCTCCATTTACCCGATTTGATAAGGGTATTCTGAATCAAATAAAAGTCTGTAACACGGTTTATAAAGTCACCTTTCCGATTAAACGAGACGACGGGAGTATTGAGGTAATTGAAGGTTGGCGAGTTGAACATAGCCACCATAAGATGCCGACCAAAGGGGGTATCCGATATTCGCATAAGGTAGATGCCGATGAAACCATGGCCTTGGCCGCTTTAATGACCTATAAATGCGCCATTGTAGATGTGCCATTTGGAGGTGCAAAAGGCGGGGTCAAAATTAGTACTCGGGACTATTCGGTTAATGAACTTGAGAAAATTACCCGGCGATATACTTTTGAGCTAATTAAAAAAGGATTTATTGGGCCAGCCGTAGATGTTCCGGCACCTGATTACGGTACTTCAGCCCGTGAAATGGGTTGGATATTGGATACTTACCGGCAGATGAGTGAAGATTTAAATGCGGAAGCTTGCGTAACTGGAAAACCCATTCAACAAGGTGGAATTCGGGGCCGAACCGAAGCAACCGGTCGAGGAGTTTATTTTGGAATACGAGAGGCCTGTAATAATGCTTCTGATATGAAAAAATTGGGCATTTCAACCGGAGTAGAAGGAAAAACATTTGTGGTTCAAGGCTTGGGTAATGTGGGCTACCATTCCTCCTTATATATGACTCAAGCAGGAGCTAAGTTGGTTGGTGTAGCTGAGATGGAGGGGACCATTTATGACCCAAATGGAATCGATTTGCAGGCTTTAGTAGAGTTCAGAAAAGAAACAGGTAGTATTATTGGTTTTGGAAACACGCAGCAAATCAAAGGTAAGCGAGCGATTTTTGAACAGGAGTGTGATATTATCATCCCCGCTGCCTTAGAGAGCCAAATAACCATAGAAAATGCACCCAAAATCAAAGCCAAAATCATTGCCGAGGCTGCGAATGGGCCAACCACTTCCGATGCCCATGATTTTCTTAAAGAGCGAGGAGCTTTGATTATTCCGGATTCATATTTGAATGCTGGTGGGGTAATTGTTTCCTATTTCGAATGGCTGAAAGATATTCAACATGTGCGATATGGTCGAATGAATAAGCGATTCGATGAGGCATCTCTTACTCGTATTGTTCATGAAATCGAGCAACTTGCAGGGCAAAAATTTGGGGATGCGGAACGTAATCTACTTACTCGAGGCGCAGATGAATACGATTTGGTTGATTCGGGCCTAGAAGAGAGTATGATTACCGCCTATGAACAAATAACCGCTCTCCGGGAGGAACATAATCTCGACGATTTACGTACCGCTGCTTTTGTAAATGCCATCAACAAAATTGGCATTATGTATGAGCAGATGGGGATTTTCCCGTAAACGAAATAGATAGATCCTTCGGTGTTTGAGCCGCTCGTATGGCCAATTGCTGTTGCATATTGGCGCTACACGCCATAAAACTAGCGGCTGCGCTTGAGTGCTCATCGGCAAGTACAATGGGCTTTCCGGCATCACCAGATTCTCTGATGGGTTGTTCGAGAGGTATTTCACCTAACACGGGAACGGCTAATTCATCCGCTAATCGGGTGGCTCCACCTTGACCGAAGATATAGTACTTTTTATCCGGCGCGTCTGGGGGGCTGAAATACGCCATGTTTTCGATGACTCCAAGCACGGGAACATTTACCTTGTTGAACATGGCCACTCCCTTTCGAACATCATCCAAAGCAACATTTTGAGGAGTGGAAACGATCACGGCGCCTGATAGAGGAACACTCTGAACAATGGTTAGTTGGATATCACCCGTTCCTGGAGGCATGTCCAATATCATATAATCTAATTCGCCCCATTCCACATCGTTCATAAATTGTTTAATAGCACTGGTAACCATAGGACCACGCCAAACCATGGCTTGGTTCACATCAACCAGAAAACCCATAGAGACCAACTTGATGCCGTATTTTTCGAGGGGAACCAACTTTTTCTGCACCGTTATGTCGGGACGATCAAATAAGTCAAACATGGTAGGAATACTAGGGCCATAAATATCGGTATCCATAAGCCCAACTTTTGCCCCCGAACGAGCCAGTGCAGCGGCCAAATTTACCGCTACCGTAGATTTACCTACCCCTCCTTTTCCAGAGGCTACCGCAATAATATGTTTAACCCCAGATAGCACGGGTTTTGGTGGTTCTGGAGTGGGCTCTGGCGTTGTTTTTTGTCTGGAAACATTAATGCCCACCTGAATATCAACAATGGCTTCGCGGTCAATAAACTTGTGAATGGCACCTTCGCAACGTTGCTTTAATTCATTTGCTAAGGATTCATTTGGGGAGGGCATTTCAAGGGTAAAAGAAATGTACTTTTCTTGAACAATGAGATCTTGAATCATGTCCAGAGAAATAAGGTCCTGTTTCTCTTCGGGATGAATGACATGGGCCAATGCCGTTTTAATTTGTTCTTTTTGAATAGCCATGAAAGATTCGGATGTTGGGTGAAACGCAAGTGGTTCAACCAGAAAAAAGAATGCTCTAAGTAACATCTTATCTGATTGTGAAAGGGTAAAATAAGCAACTTATCGCTTGAGTGCAGTTCCTTTTGTGAGGAATCATCAATTGAATAGGCTCTAAAGGATATGGGGCTCTACATCGGGTTTTGCATAGTTTTGTCGATGCAAAAAATGTGGTTTGTAATAAGCATCCATTCCAGAAGCACTCACTAATTGGGCCTTATCCAATGAAATAAACCCATCGGAATCATCGCTCATGAGTGTTTCTTCGATAAAGACTTCGTGAATCTTGGCCACTAAAAACCGGCATCCATTTTCTTCTATTGGCCATTCATTGATCCACTCGCATCCTAATTGAATGGGACACTGCTCAACATAAGGTGCCTTTTGTTGGCCTTTCCATTCTTCTTTAAAACCAACCGCTTCAAACTCAGACGTACCTTCTTCGTATTTAGCCGAGCACTGATGGGCCCGCATCAACATGGATTCACTAATGTTATTTACGGTGAAAAAAGGATTCTTTTTCATGAGCTCATAGGTATGTCTTGGAACGGTGGTGGGCCTGAGTACAAACCCAATGAGCGCCGGATTGCTTCCCAAATGTGTAAGGGTTGAGATGATAGACAGATTACTCCACCCATCGTGATGAGTTCCTATTAAATGCACAGATTTATACCCAACAATGCTGTTGATAAAGTGCGCCTTTTTGCGGGAAGGCCATTGGTCTAGTTGAGGGAGGTCGTGGTGGATCATGTCGAGATGTAAATAGTCGCTTGTTTAGAAGTGATGAGGTGCTGAAGAGTTGATAAAGGTGTTTGGTCGTATTACTTAGTGTGTTCAATGGTTTTTTTTAAACGCAATTACATAGAATATCATTCTGTTGAAAGGTGAATAAGCCTAAAGCTAGACACATACCTTATGTAAAAAATCACTAAATTCACCCTGATAGTCATTATTCATCTTATAGGCTTAATTCTAAGCATTTATGTCTGACCAATTAAAGCGAACCCCATTCTTCGAGCAACATCTCGAGCATGGAGCCAAAATGGTGCCCTTTGCCGGTTTTGAAATGCCCATTCAGTACGAAGGGATAAAAGCAGAACATACCGCTGTGCGTACAGCAGCGGGACTGTTTGATGTTTCCCATATGGGAGAGTTTTTCGTGTCAGGACCACAGGCTTTATCATTTCTACAGAAAATCACGGTTAATGATGTTTCTAAGTTAGCCATTGGAAAGGCTCAATATAGCTGTATGTGCTATGAGAACGGGGGTATAGTAGATGATTTGATAGTTTATCGATTGGCTGAGGATGACTATTTAATGGTGGTTAATGGGGCGAACATCACTAAGGATTGGGAGTGGGTTCAAAAAAACAATACCGAAGGCGCTCAATTGACCAATGCCTCAGACGACTATGCACTTCTAGCGCTGCAAGGGCCTGCTTCTACTGCTATTTTAACGGGATTAACAGAGGTAGCCTTGGATGAAATCCCTTTTTACGGGTTTAAAATGGGGACTGTAGTAGGAATGCCCGCGATCATTAGTGCAACGGGATATACGGGTGAAAAAGGATTTGAGCTCTATATTAACGCCAAAGATTATCCAGTGGTCGAGGTGTTTGATCAATTACTAGCCGCAGGAGACCCTCATGGACTAAAACTCTGTGGTCTTGGAGCAAGAGATACGCTAAGGCTAGAAAAAGGGTATGCTCTCTATGGAAACGATATAACGGCGGAAACCCATCCCCTAGAAGCCCGACTTGGCTGGATTACCAAACTAGATAAAGGCTTTTTTATAGGGTCGGAAACCCTAAGCCAGATAAAAGAAAAAGGCGTGGACAGAAAACTAACGGGGTTTACTATTGAAGAGGCCCGAGCAATACCCCGAAAAGATTATCGACTATTCGACGAAGACGCTCATGAAGTAGGATATGTTACCAGTGGGGGTATGTCAATTACATTAGAAAAAGGTATTGGAATGGCGTATGTAGATGTAGAAGCCATTGAAAAAAACAAAAATTTAGTTATTCAAATAAGAAATAAAGAAGTGCCTATTCAATTGTGCACTCCCCCCTTCGTGTAGGGATCATAAACGCGTTTATCTATGTCAAAATTAGGAATTATTGATGTTTACTTTTCAGTCCAGGGATTTCAAGAAGATGATGTTCGTGGAAAAACCGTAGTCATTATCGATGTATTAAGAGCAAGTTCTTCCATGATACAGGCACTTAAACAGGGAGCTCAGAAAGTAATCCCGGTAGAACATATGGCGGCGGCTGGCAGAATTGCTCAGACGATGGAGTCCGGTGATTATCTCCTATGTGGTGAAAAAGACGGGATTAAAATAGATGGCTATCATCTTGGCAACTCGCCTTTGGAATACACCAAGGAAGTGGTTCAAAATAAAACCCTCATTTTTAATACCACTAATGGAACCAAAGCAATAAAAAAAGCAGCTTTGGCCAACCAAATTTATATTGGTACATTCTTAAACATGAGTCAAATAGTTAATATGATTCATGAATGTGACGATGAGGTGGTGTTAATTTGCTCGGGGTGGAGAGGCAAGCAGTCTCTTGAAGACACGCTTTGTGCGGGAGCTATCCTTAGTGAGTTAAGCGCGGGAAAGGCACCTACCAAACTAAAGGATGGTGCTAAAATAGCCTATGCCTTATATCAGCAATATGGAGATTTTGTCTTAGATACCGTATTTCATAGTGATCATGCGTATCGTCTGCGCGATATGGTTTCGGAAGATGATATTAGTTTTTGTTGTCAGACCAATACCCATGAAGTGCTCCCATATATGAAAGAAGGTATTATTACGGTTAAGAAGAACTAAAGTGAAACATGGCCAAAAAGTTGGGTAATAAAGGATCTACAGGCGCGGGTTTATCAAACGCGCGTAAGGTGGAAATCATTGGGATTTCACTTATCGCAATAGCTGTGTTGTTGGGATTATCCATTTTATCCTATACCCCAGAAGATTATCAATACGTCCGAACCCTCTCATTTGGAGATGTTTTTCAACCCGATACTTCGGCTCGTTTAATACAAAATTTTCTCGGGCCGGTAGGCGCTTTCCTCTCCCACTTGTTGGTGTTTTATGCTTTTGGTTATATCAGCATACTCTTGGCCGGAATACTGGGCTACACCGGATGGCATATTTTTAGACAGCGATCCTTGCAAGAGAAAACACAAACCATTGCACTTACCCTTTGGGCCATGGTATTGGTTTCTACATTTTTGGGATGGACCCATGCCAATTGGGCCTTTCCAGAATCATCGGTTTGGAGCGGTTCTTCTGGCTTAGCGTTGTCTAGAATACTTCAAAATATCACAGGTATTGGCTCTGTTTTTATATTAGTCGTTTTAATGGCAATAAATGCCTTACTCTTTATCGATCGAGATCTTCAGAAAACCATTGATAACGTAAAATTCTGGTGGTCACAATTCCGAGAAAATCAGCAAAATAAGCGCATCGAAAAAGAGGCTGAAAAACAGCAGAAGAAGGAAGAGCGTGAAGAGCGAGTGGCCCAGAAGATGGCAGAGCTAGCTTTAGAGAAAGAAAGGGAAGAAAAAGAAGAACCTAAGGCGGTTAAGACTTCAAAAAAGGATTCGGATCCCGTAGATATTGATAAAATTATTGAACAATCTAAGATTGAAGATCAGAAACGTTTAGATAAACAGCGAGAAGAAGAGTCGAAAGTAGACACTCGTCCTCATGCCGACCTTGTAAAGCCCGAAAAGAAAAATGATCCACCTTCGACCGTAGACGATGTAGAAGTTTCCGTGTTTGTAGGAGAGGAAGAGGAACAAGCCGATGACAAAGAATTAGATCGGCAGAATCAGGAGAAGGCAAAAGAGGCCCCCGTAATACGTTATCAGTTTCCAACTGTAGATCTTTTGAATACGCCACCCAATGAAGGTAATGAGGTGGATATGGATGAGATTCAAGAGAATAAACGTATAATCATGGAGAAGCTGAGCCAGCACAAGATTGATATCTTAGGTATCAATGCTATTGTTGGTCCGACGGTTACTTTGTATGAATTGCAACCTGCTCCAGATGTAAAAATCAGTAAGATTGAGAGCTATGCCAATGATTTAAAAATGGCAACGGCCGCAAAGGGTCTTCGCATTTTAGCACCTATTCCAGGTAAATCAGCAGTAGGTATTGAGGTTCCAAACACCACACGCGAAACCGTTTATATCAAACAGGTTATAAAAACGAAAAAGTTTGTGGAGACCGACATGACCTTACCCGTTGCCTTTGGTAAAACCATCGAGAATGAGGTATTTCTCATGGATCTTACCAAGATGCCTCACCTTTTGGTTGCTGGAGCCACAGGATCGGGAAAGTCGGTGGGGATTAACACCATTATTACCTGTTTGTTGTATAAATGTCATCCCGACAATTTGAAGTTTGTGATGATTGATCCGAAAAAGATTGAGCTATCACTGTATCGAAACATCCAAAATCACTTTTTGGCTATGTTGCCCGATTCAGATGAGCCCATTATTACGGATACCTCAAAAGCTTTGGATACGTTAAATAGCGTTACCAAGGAAATGGACGAGCGCTATGATCTGCTTAAAATGGCCATGGTTAGAGACATCAAGGCCTATAATAAGAAGTACAAGGAAGAGGGCTTAGAGGAGGAATTGGGCCACCGCCATCTCCCCTACATAGTAGTTATAATCGATGAGTTGGCAGATCTTATGATGACCGCTGGTAAGCAGATTGAAGAGCCCATTGCCCGAATTGCTCAGCTTGCACGAGCCGTGGGTATTCACTTGGTGGTTGCTACTCAGCGACCATCGGTTAATGTGATTACAGGTACCATAAAGGCTAACTTTCCTGCTAGATTGGCCTATCAAGTAGCCTCAAAGGTTGATTCTAGAACCATTTTAGATGTAGGTGGAGCGGATCAGCTCGTTGGAATGGGAGACATGCTATTTACCAACGGCGCGGGTATGATTAGGATTCAAAATGCCTTTGTTTCTACGGAAGAGGTGGAACGTATCAATGGATTTATAGGCTCGCAGGCGGGTTATAAGGAACCCTTCTACTTGCCCATTGTTCATGATGAAAATACAGGGGTTCCCGATCCGTTAGAAGATATTGATGATATGTTTGAAACAGCCGCAAAAGTAGTGATCCTACATCAACAGGGATCGGTTTCTTTGCTTCAACGGAAACTTAAAATCGGATATAACCGAGCGGGAAGAATTATTGATCAATTATTTAATGCAGGAATAGTGGGCCCTTATCAAGGAAGTACAGCACGAGACGTTTTGGTTGAAACGGAGGAAGAACTTCAAGAGATAATGGACGGCCTTAATGACTTGTAAATCCCATTTTAGGTTTAGAATGGCCGGGTACTCGTTTAGAGCCTTTAGCCTCTTTATTTTTGCCCTGAGTGTGGTACAGCCTGCCATCCTAGCACAAGAGAATTACTTAGACGGTGTTCAGCAAAAAATTAAAGAAGGGAACGTCTTTGTTGCTAGTTTTGACCATCAATTTACCGATGGTTATACCAAAGAGCAGTCAGGTAGTTCGGGTCGAGTTTGGCTGAGTTGGGGACAGTATCGAATAGAGACAGAGGGTCAGATTATTGTTGTTGATGGGAAGACGTCCAAAGTTCTGGATACCAATAGAAATCGAGTCATTATAAGCGAATATGATTCAGAGTTTGATGACTTCGCACCCTCTAAAATTCTAGGTGGATTGGGTGAGGAGTACCGCGTTGAATCCATTAAAAGACGGGCTCAAAGAGAAGAATTCATTCTAATGAGTAATGATTCTTTTAGCGCTTTTGAAACGATTGAAATTACAATCGATAAAGAGTTGTTTCCAAGAGAAGTTAAGGCGTTGGATATGGGTGCTAATCTAATTGAAATGAAATTTTCTTCGGCCAATTATCAGATCTTAGATGACCATTTTTTTCAGCTTCAGATTCCAAAAGGAGCCGAAGTAATAGACATGAGATATGAATAAGTACCTAAAATATGGTCTGAGTACGATTTTCGCTGGAGTGTTGCTTTGGTTGTCATTTTCTAGTGTTTCGTTTTCTGAACTTAAGGCCGCTACGCAGGATATGCGGTGGAGTTGGCTCTTCCCCTTTACCCTTATTTTGATTTTTTCTCATTATATCCGAGCCGAACGTTGGCGTCTATTGTTAAAAGACACTGCCAACCAGCCTTTGCGATCTACCTTGTTCGCCGGTGTTATGTTTGGCTATCTCATTAACATACCCTTTCCAAGACTTGGAGAAATTTCTCGTCCGATGTATGTAGCAAAGCAAATTGAGGAAAGTAACTCAAAAATGATTGGGACCATTGTACTCGAACGCCTAATCGACGTGGTAAGTATGCTTATTATTATGGCCTTGGTCGCTTACTTTTTGGTTTCGGACCTGAGCTTACTCAGCCGTTTATTTGGTATGGATATTTCCGATCCTGAAGTTTACAGCAACCTAATTAGATCGGTTTTACCCATTCTAGGCTTGGTAGTATTATTATTTTCTGTAGTAGGATTTGCACTGTTTCAATGGTCTAAGAAATCGAATCTTCCTCCAAAATGGGAAGGCATGATTCAAGGCTTAAAAGGAATTCTGAAACAATTCGCACAGGGCCTAATTAGTATTCGAAACCTAGAAAACGCCCCCCTTTTCATAGTGTATACCGTACTTATTTGGCTGGGCTATATTGCCATGATGTATGTGCCTTTTTATATGTTCGACTTGCCATCGACCTATGGATTAGATTGGTCTTCAGCGGCGATACTAACCATGGCCTCTGCCGTAGCTCTCACCATTCCTACTCCTGGGGGTATGGGTAGTTATCATTATTTTATCAGCTACAGTTTAGGGGTTCTTTTTGCCATACCCGAACCCACCGGTTTAGCTTTTGCCACCATTACTCATACGGCAACTTTGGCATTGGTTATTCTTGTAACGCCCCTGACGCTAGCCTTCGATAAGTATTGGATAATGAGGCATCAAGGCCATGCACAAAAGCCTTAAAAATTTGTACATTTGTAGCATGAAATCATTGTTAACGAGTATATATAGTTTTCGAGCAAAAGAGTTGGGTCAGGCAATTTTTGCGCGCCGTATGTTTATTATTTTGGCACCAATGGTTGTTCTATGGCAGTTACCCAACCTAGCCTGGGGGCAAAACGCACAAAACACCTTGTTACCGGAGATCAATCCACAGGACATTGAAATCAGAAGTGAGTTCAAAGCTAATTTCCCAGGTCTAAGGCGACAACCTATATTAGGATTTAATCCAACGCCAAGGGTGTTTCAAATTGATCCTAACAGGATGCCTTTTTTAGAGTCTCGAGAAGCCGCAGTTGCGGGCATAGACGTTACTCAATTAGATCGACCCGCTTTGCCCGAGCGATTGGTGTGGGAAACTCCCGATCGGCCAGATTTTCAAACAACCATGGGTTTGGGTTGGTTTATTAGCCCAGAAGCGCGGGTACAATATGCCCGGTCTGTGGGTAAGGGCCGGGTAGAACTTGGCACTCAGTATCGTTCATCGGACGGACATTTAGACGACGCAAGCGGGTACCGTGTATGGGATACGGAAGTGGCTTATCGAGTAAAACCAGCCGAAAACCGGAGGTTAGCCGCCAAACTAGCCGTTAATTCCGATTTTAATCGGATGTATCGTTTATCCGACGACCTACAGAACTTGGAACAAGGAATTATTGCCAAGGATTACACAGGCCTGCAGCTAGATGCTGAGTATCAGGTGCAACAATCCACCTTCCAATCATGGAATTATCGTTTGGGTTTAGGAGGCTTTTCTAGCAAAATGGATGGTCAATTAGCCGTATTTCAGGACGATGCTAGCGAGCAGTTTGTCTCCCTGTCTGCAGAGCACCGACGACCGGGTAAGCAGGTACGAGAACACTGGAAAGCACGTGTTGGAGTTGATTTTAGGCAGCACGACACACCGCTTTCAAACCAGCAAACGTATGTTGTTACCGGGAGTGCGTCGTATGCTCGACTGTTTAGTTATGCATGGGCTTTGGACGCCAATCTTGGATTAGCTTTGGCTAATGATGGCACTGCAAGTGGGGTTTATGTAACCCCCGATATTCAATTGGCTTACAATCACAATGATGTTTTAGGTGGTATGGCTAGGTTTTTTGGTCGGGTTGAACAGCCCTATCTATCACAATGGCAAAATCTGAATCGGTTTTTATTTCCATCCGTTAGCTTACGAAACCACTATGTATTAGGAATTCAAACCGAAGCCTATTGGAATATGACCGAGCAGTCACGATTGTATTCAGGGGTTCTGTTTAATCGGTGGAACCGTTATGGGATAATGGGTCAAAGACTGTGGGAGGCTGGGGATGCCAATAACACCACCGGCCAAGACCAATCCCTTTTTTATACCCTTAATTATGCACAAGCGAATCGCTTTACTTTTTATGTGGGTGCCCGTGCATCATTACTATCAGATGTTTTGAGTGGCGATATACAGCTAAATTTTTCTAACCCCAAGCTTTCTACCGGAGCTAAGATTCCATATGAAGAATCCTTTAACACCGAAGCCAGTTTAACATTTAGACCAACGGCGAAATTTCAAAGCTCTCTTTCAGCCCTATTGATTGGTTCGCGAACCAATAATCAAGGAGATCAGTTAGACGGTTTTCTACTATTAAATGCCCGAGCCGAATATTCGATTAATCAGCGTTTTGGTGTTTACCTTAAATTGAACAATCTACTATCCCAAAACTACGAGTGGTGGCAGGGATATGAAGAACCGCCCGTGCATTTTTTTGGCGGAATAAACTATCGATTGTAGAGGCTTAGCTTATGAGTAACGAGAAATTCCAAGACATTATCTCTCTTTTAAAAGAGCAATTATTAGCGGGTGAACATGTGTCGGTTAAGGGATTGGGTAGTTTTAAGCCGGTTCATCAAACCCAACGATTTCAAACCGACGAAAAAGGACGTTCGGTTGCTCACCCTCCTGAAGATACCATCGAGTTTATAACCGATGAAACCGGAGGAGACTCATGAATTCCAATGATTTAATTGCCTTACTAGTACAAAAGCTTTCAATAGATGAAGAGCAGGCCGAAGGCATGGTGTCGGAATGGATTCAACATCTTGGTGCTGAATTATCTACAAACGGGCAAGCGGATATTCCGGGTATAGGTAGTTTAATCTTAGAAGGATCTAAGCTCCACTTTGAACTAGATCCTGGCTTTGCGATGGAGGTCAATTATAAGTATTTGGGGATGAAACCCATTGTGATTTCAGATGATATTAATATCGGGTTGAAAGAGCCCGAGGTTGAAGATGCTATTGATGATGAGGTTGAGGAGGATTCTGTTTTAGCACCTAGTGATACCGTTGAAATGGATGAAGTACTGCCATCTGAGGAAGTGATAGCAGATGAGGGAGCATCAGATGATGAGGAAGTGGCCGAAACCGAGGATGTTTCAGAAGGTACAGAAAGCGAAGAGCTAACAGTAACCGAAGAGGCTGAAGAAATACAGGAAGAAGAAGTCCAAGCCGACGAGGATTTTGAACCAGAAGGCGAGGAAGACGAAGAACCTGATGAAGCGGAGCCTGAACAATCCGAAGAGCCTGAACAATCCGAGGAATCTGAGGAAGAAACCGAAGAGCTTGATGAGGCTACTAAAGCAAGAATAGCCCGAAGAACGGCGGAGCTTCGTTCAACCCGAAAAGAGAAAAAATCAAATAACATACCCCTGTGGGTAGGATTGGGTGTAATCCTAATTGCGGCAATTGTGGCCGGATGGCAGTTTTATCTTCAGCCGGTTATGCAAAATCCCGCTAGTTTGGTGGGCTCTTCCGAAGAATTAAATACGGTTATTCCCGGTGTGGATTCTCTCCAATCCGCAGATCAACCCGTTTCTCAGCCTATTTCAGAAGATAATCAGCAAGTGGACCAACAAGAGGAGGCCTTGAGCCATAACCTAGCCAGTGAAGTACAAGAAAGCCCGGCGCCCGCAGCTGAAGAGGCGGTGGTTTCATCCAACAAGAAGGATTCGGTGGTAAGTGCCCCCCTCAATGCAACCAGCCCGAACAACATTCCTCCTGGGCAGCCTAAATATGGCTTAACGGGAGTCGTTAATTCACAGGCTAATGATGGCTATACCCTCGTATTATTTTCCTTGTCAAACCGACAGAGCGCTATGGAAAAATATCAATTATATAGAGATCAGGGATACCGAAGCTTGGTTTCGCCCGTTACTTCTGAGCGATATGGTTTGATGTGGCGGGTAAGTATTGGTCAGTTTGCCACCGTAAATGAGGCCTTATCAGCCGTTGAGGAACTTCCAACTGAACTCGCTAAAGACTATTTTATTACCAAAATTTAATTGAATTGCTATGACCCTATTTGCAACCCTTTTACTTGCGTATCAACTTCAAGATACCATGGCCGTTGATACCTTAATGGCAGCAATGGAGCCCGAATCTATTAGTTTTTTTGATTTAATGGTCGAGGGTGGAATTCTAATGATTCCCATATTGGTGTTATTTTTCTTGTCTATTTACGTCATAGCCGAACGCTGGAGCGCGATTGGGCGCAGCAATACCGACACCGATACCTTTTTGGTGTCCATTGAGAATCTTTTGAAGTCTGGTAAGCAAAATGAAGCCATGCAGTATTGTGATTCATTTGATAAACCCTTGGCTCGGATTATTAAAGCAGGGATTAAACGTCTAGGACGCCCTATCAGAGACATTGAAGACGCGATTGATAATGCAGGTAAAAAAGAAATCTTTTATTTGGAAAAGAAAATGAACTGGCTCGCCACCATTGCGGGGGTTGCCCCATTGTTGGGTTTTACGGGTACGGTAACAGGAATGATTGAAGCCTTTATGGATATTCAGTCTCTTCAGGGTAATGTAAATCCCAGTGCGCTTGCTGGTGGTATTTGGGAGGCCTTGATTACAACAGCGGCAGGTCTGATGGTCGGTCTTATTGCCTTTGGTTTTTATAACTTCTTGCTGGGCAAAATCAATCGATCCATTTTCGAGTTGGAAAACGCATCGGCCGATTTCATGGATTTGTTACAAACCCCATCGCCTAAAAAATAGGAAGCATTATGGCTAGAGATTTTAGACGCGGTGATAAACGATTAGCACCCCTTTCTCTGTTTTCTCAATCATCATTAACAGATATTGTACTGTTGCTACTGATATTCTTTCTGCTTACCTCCTCTTTTGTAAGCAACTTTGGGATACAAGTAAATATTCCTAAGGCCGAAACTTCTTCGGTAACGCAGCAGGAATACATTTCGGTAGCCATTACAAACGATGGTCAATTTTATGTGGATGGAGCCCTTACCGCTCAAGGTGAGTTGGCATTGGCCATACGCGAAGCGCGGAACAATAAGCCAGAAGGCATGATAGTATTACGCGCCGATAAAGATGCTAAGGTTGATGATGCTGTTCGAGTGTTGAATATTGGAAAAGCCTTACAACTGAAACTAGTCATGGCCACCGAGCAGAGTTCCTATTAGATATTAAATCCCTAATGCCATGAGTTTGGATACCTTAAACATCGATGAAAAAAGAGGCTTAGCGACCAGCGGAATTACCGCTGTAGTGCTTCTTTTGTTTTCGATTTGGTATTCCATTGATACCAATCGAAATATGAGGCCATCGTTCATTGAGGTTGAATTTGGTGAATTTCAGTCGGGTCAATTATCAGAATTTTCAGAGCAGCAAAACGAGCAGTTGGCTACTCGCCAGAACCCATCCGAAACGCCTACGGAAGAACCGGTTGAAGATTCTCCTGAGCCCGAAACCACCCCTGAAACAACGGCTCAAGAAAATACCAAACCCGTTGACTTGCCCGATGAAGTGGAAGAAGTACTTGAAGACCCCGTAGAAACGCCGGAAACCGAAGTCTTAGATCCCACTCAGAATGCTTCGGAAGTGGCCGAGGAAGAGATAGAGATACCCCCACAGGCGCAGATGGATGAAGAGCAGTCCGAAGGGGCGCAAGAAAGTGGTGATCCAGATGGTAATCGAGGAGCTACGGATTCGGATCAAGGTAGCGGAACCGACACCGATGAGTCAGCGCCTTATGAGTTGCAGTGGGAGGGGGATATCGAGCGAGCCCCTATGGTTCAACCTTTGCCCAGTAACACGGCGAATACGGAAGCCGTGATTACGGTTCGCTTTGAAGTACGACCGAATGGAACGGTAGGTCGTATTATTCCGCTCAGAAAAATGAATCCCGAATTGGAAACGGAAGTCTTACGTACCTTACGATCTTGGAGGTTTTCCCGTTTACCTAGTGGGGTCCCCCAACAACCCCAGTGGGGAACCATTACCTTCCGATTTGTTTTTGATTAATACATAGTAGGGAACTAGCCGCCTGTCTAGGGTGGGGCAGCTATGGTTCAACCCGAGAAAAAAAAAGAAACCTAATGGCTATGATGAAGCGTGTTGTTTATTTATTTATAGGAAGTTTTTTAGGATTGGGCGCACTTACACAGTGTAGTGAGGATCCTACCGGTTTTGGGAGTGAGTACCTCGAGGTAAACTCTTGGATTCGTAATCAGATGGCGAATTATTATTACTGGAACTATGTGATTCCTAGAATGTCGCCCGGAAATTTGCCTCCGGAGGTGTTTTTTGAAGAGATTTTATATGAATTGGATGAGTTTTCCTACATCACCGATGATGCGGAGACTCTTTTAGAAGAACTCAATGGCAGTCAGTATGCCTCTGGTTTTAGTCCGGCGATTTATCAGATTACAGGACAGAATTTGTTGGTGATGGTGGTTAAATATGTGTATCCGGATAGTCCAGCCGATCAAGCGGGCTTGAAACGAGGCGACCTTATCGTGAGTATCAATGATCAGAGATTAAGCGTGACCAACTATCAGGAATTGAATGCGCTTCAAGGTAGTGTGAGTTATGGTTTAGGGCGTTACGATTATGATGCTGAAACCGAAACCGCAACCATTACAGAATTGGATTCTTCGGTAACGGTGCAGAAACAAGAACTGCAATTAGACCCCGTCATAACAAGCAAGGTGATACAAGAAGGGGAAAAATCGATTGGGTATATATTCTATGCTCAATTTTTAACGGGTACGGCCGATATTTTTCTAAATCGCTTAACCGAAACCATTCACTCGCTAAAAAATCAACATGTAGATGAGCTTATCATCGACTTACGATACAACCCAGGTGGACGAATTGGAGCGGCTTCGCATTTTGCTAACCTGTTGGTTCCCAGTAGCTATATAGAAGAAAAGTCGGTGTTTGTGGAATTCGAATACAACAATTTGCTTGAGAATTATTATCAAACCAATGAAGGGGCAGATTCAGAAAACCTGTTTTTATATTTTAGTGACGCTTCGGTGTCTATGGGCTTAGATCGGATTTATGTACTCACCACCAAACAAACCGCATCGGCTAGTGAGTTACTTATCCACGGATTGAAACCGTACATGGATGTGATTACAGTTGGGTCGAACACCTTAGGTAAATATTATGGGTCATTTGTAATCACTGGGACCTTTCAAAATCCACCGGTGTATTACGGTATTCTGCCGGTGACTTTGAAATATTTGAACGCGAATGCTGAAACGGATTTTGTAGATGGTTTAGAGGCTAATATCTCTGCTGAGGAAAACTTATTTAATGCCTACCCACTCGGAGACCCCATGGACCCCTTGGTAGGCGCGGCTATTGGTCATATAACAGGACAAGATGCCCTTGCAAAATCTAGGTGGAGTGGCGTCGAAAGCTATAGGCCCAACTACCGTTTTATTCCGGACCAAAAAGAAGCACGGCAATCGAGCGTTTGGTTCACCCCATCTTCAGGCTTTGTTGCCCCTTCCATTCCATCGGCTTCACCCTCTTCACCCAATTAAATACACTTTAACATTTGGATATTCGATAAGGCATTGCATCTATGCCTAGTGTTTCGGTACTTATGCCTTTCAACACACTAACTAAATGCATGTCGATATGAATCTCCCAATGGACGCTCAAACTCCGTCATTACGCTCTATATATAAAGGTATAAGGGCATCAACTATTGCCCTTATGACTCTTGGTATCATCGTATTGAGCACCCAGGATACGATGGCTCAGCGCAATGCCCGCACAACATCAGCAAACGAAGTAATTTTTGGGCACGGTAGTGAAACCACAAGCCCTTCGGTCTCTCCAACGGTTTTAGAGGGATTGAGCTACCGAAATATTGGCCCTTTCCGCGCGGGACGATCTGTTGCGGTGGCGGGTCATGATGATCAACCCTACACATTTTATACGGGTTTTACAGGTGGTGGTGTGTACAAAACCACGGATGGTGGAACCACTTGGCTCAATATTTCCGATGGATATTTTAAAACAGGATCGGTTGGGGCCATCGATGTAGCGGATTCGGATCCTAACGTCATCTATGTAGGTATGGGTGAAACCGATATTCGTGGGAATATGAGCGCCGGTGATGGAATGTATCGGTCTACGGATGCGGGTAAAACCTGGGAATGGTTAGGACTAGGTGAGACGCGTTTTATAGGCGATATAGAAATTCATCCCGATAATCCAGATGTGGTTTGGGTAGCCGTAATGGGGAAACTTTTTGGTGCAGTTGAATCCGATGAGCGTGGAGTATACAAGACTACAGACGGGGGCAAAACTTGGAATAAGGTATTGTTCAGGGATGCTAAAACCGGAGCGGTTGATATTGCAGTAGATCCTAATAATCCACGAATCCTATTTGCCGCTATGTGGGAGGCCTATCGAACTCCTTGGGAAATGAGTAGTGGTGGTGAAGGAAGCGGACTTTTTAAGAGTACCGACGGCGGAGAAAGCTGGACCGAAATCACTCAAAATCCTGGAATGCCTAAGGGATTGGTAGGTAAGATTGGAGTTTCGGTGTCACCTGTGAATTCAAATCGAGTGTTCGCCATTGTCGAAAATGCGAACGGCGGCGGTTTGTTTAGATCGGAGGATGGCGGAGATAGCTGGAGACGAGTAAGCGCCGATCGAAATCTTCGCCAACGCGCCTGGTATTATTCTAAGGTCGTTGCGGACCCTGGCAATGAGGATGTGGTCTATGTACTCAATGTGGGATTTTGGAAGTCTAAAGATGGGGGGTCTACCTTTCAAAGCATACGAACACCTCATTCCGATCATCATGATTTATGGATTGCGTCCAATAACCCACAGCGTATGATTGTGGCCGATGACGGTGGAGGACAAGTAAGTTATAATGGAGGTGAAGGTTGGTCTTCCTATTACACATCGGCAACCGCGCAGATTTATCAGGTAGTGACCGACAATCAATTTCCCTACATGATTTATGGAGCTCAACAGGATAACAGTACCTTTGCCATTCGTTCTAGAACCAGTGGTGGAAGTATTGGAGAGCGTGATTGGTGGCCTGTGGCTGGGGGAGAAAGTGGCTATATAGCTCCCGATCCAGAAAACCCCAATGTAACCTTTGGTGGGAGTTATGGTGGGTATTTAAACAAGTATGATTCGCATTTGGATCTAAGTGATCGAATAGATGTTTGGCCCGATAATCCTATGGGGGCGGGAGCCAAAGATACCAAGTATCGTTTTCAGTGGACCTTTCCTATTGTGATTTCTCCACATGACCCAGACGTCTTGTATGCGACCTCTCAGCATGTACACCGTTCTACGGATGAAGGTATGTCGTGGGAAACCATTAGCCCCGATTTAACCCGTAACGATTCTACTAAACAAGACGAGTCGGGAGGGCCCATTACCAAGGACGATACCTCGGTTGAATATTATAACACCATCTTTACTTTTGTGGAATCACCCGTCACCCCTGGGGTTTTATGGGCAGGTGCCGATGACGGCTTAATTCATATCAGCCGAGATAATGGAGCTAGTTGGACCGATGTTACACCTAAAGGTATGCCCGAAACCATGATTAGCATCATCGACGCCTCTCATCACGATGCGGGAACCGCTTATGTAGCCGCCACTCGTTATAAGTTTGGTGATTTCAGCCCGATGCTCTATAAAACAACCAATTATGGAGCTAGTTGGACCGAAATTAATAACGGTATTCCTGAAATGGACTTTACTCGGGCCATTCGTGAAGATCCTAATCGTAGAGGACTCCTTTACGCAGGTACTGAAACAGGCGTATACGTTTCGTTTAATGCAGGTGACTCATGGCAACCACTTCAATTAAACTTGCCCGCGGTACCTATAACGGATTTGGCCGTACATAAACGAGATAAAGACCTCATTGTCGCTACTCAGGGACGTTCATTTTGGATCCTAGACGACTTACCGGTTCTTCATCAACTTCAAGAGGATGTGCTTGCAAAAGAACATCACTTGTTCGACCCTGAGGACCCCTATTTATTTGGTGGTCGTTCGTGGGGAGGCAGTGCAACGGCAGGGCAAAACCCCCAAGGTGGCGCAGTGGTATATTATCATTTAGCACAAGATGTGGACGATGAAATCACCCTTGAATTTATCGATATGCGCGAACAGGTGGTTCAAACCTACTCCAGTAAAGAAGATTGGAGAGGCCGGACGGTGCGTGAATCGGCACTTTTCCATGAAGATGAAGATCAGGGTGCACGTGGAGCCTTAGCTGCTTCCGCTGGATTACATTCTTTTGCTTGGGGATTAGATTACCCAGGAGTAACCAATTTAAATGGGCGTCAAATTCTTTGGGGTGGTTCTACGGCTGGCCCTCGGGCTGCTCCAGGCAACTATACTGTTAAAATGTATGTAGGAGGAGCATTGGTTGGAGAGCAGGAATTTGAGGTTAAGAAAGATCCTCGATTAACGGAAATATCTCAGCAAGACCTTGTAGAACAGTTTGAATTGGTTCAAACCATTAATGCTAAACTGGACTCTACTCATAAGGCTATCAACAAAATTCGTAGTGTTCGAGAAGAACTTCGTGAGCAGATGGGCACCCTTGGTTCCGACGAGCGCTCCAAAGCTATCAGAGAACGGACTCAAACAATGATGAAAGCCATGACCGAAATTGAAGAGGCCCTGCTTCAAACCAAGGCCGAGGCTACTCAGGATGTTCTCAATTTCCCCATACGTTTGAACAACAAATTAGCCGCACTCAAAAGCACGGTGGCTACCGGATACGGTCGACCCACGGCGCAACAATATGAAGTGTATGAGGACTTAGCTGCCAAGACCGATGTACATTTGATACGATTGCAAAAAATTTGGGATGGGGAGTACACCGATATCCTTGAAGAGATTGAAAACCCCGTAGTTCCTATTAATAAAGACTAATTAGATTCGTACCTTGCAGGAAATGACCAAAGAAGCATTTCCTGTAACCGGTATGAGTTGCGCAGCATGCGCTTCTAGTGTTGAGAGCATTCTTTCACATACCGAAGGGGTGCGTTCCGCCGAAGTCAATTTTGCCACAGGCTTGGTTTGGGTAGATTACGAAGCCACTTTACACCCTTCCGATCTCCATCAGGCGCTCGAAAAGGTCGGCTATGGTTTATTATGGAGCGAAGATGGAGCGGGCGATGAATTGGTCGAAGCTCAGGAAAAAGCTCAGCAAGCCTATTTTAAACAGGTAAAAACCCGAACCGTAGCTACCATACTATTAAGTATACCTGTAGTAGTCTTGGGGATGGGATTTATGGACTGGGCGCCCGGCCGATGGATTTCCCTTCTCTTCACCGTACCCGCACTTTTTTATTTTGGTCGTCATTTTTACGTTAATGCCTGGAAACAAGCACGGCATGGCCAGTCGAACATGGACACTTTGGTGGCCATGAGTACGGGGATAGCTTTTCTATTTAGTCTGTTCAACACCTTTTTTCCCCAGGTGCTAGCCTCCCGAGGGTTTGAAGTTCATGTTTATTATGAAGCCGCGGTGGTTATCATTGCTTTTGTATCCCTGGGCAAATGGCTAGAGGAACGCGCGAAAACCCAAACGTCTTCAGCCCTTAAAAAACTCATGGGATTACAGCCCAAAAACGTTCAAGTATGGGTTCCCAATGATTCTACAGACGAATCTTTTCGGGTTGAAACCATCACGTCCGGCTCTCAACATTTTGACCCAAGTTCTGGAAGTATTGAAACCTACCCTGTTAAATGGGTAAAAGAGCAACAAATTATTTTAGTGCGCCCCGGAGAGCACATTC
>Ga0181593_10000590_pt1 | contig 32036 bp, 25 predicted proteins | sample 071ome_19_FD_133756 | JGI IMG/M metagenome (GOLD analysis project Ga0181593, IMG submission 133756) | Coastal salt marsh microbial communities from the Groves Creek Marsh, Skidaway Island, Georgia - 071413AT metaG (megahit assembly) | ecosystem: Environmental > Aquatic > Marine > Intertidal...
GGCCGACATCATATGCGCCCGCGCTTCAAGGTCGCTGCCATCAGCATAAGCGCGGGGCAAAAAAGTTTTTACAAGCCGCATGCCTTCCAGTGCTATGCCCTGCGACATCGGGTGGTAATGGGGTGAACAAAACGCTTCTACGCAATGCGCAAACGCATCCAAGCCGGTGCCCGCTGTGATGAATTGTGGCATCCCAACGGTAAGTTCGGGATCACAAATCACCACGCTTGGTAAAAACTTTGGGTGAAATATGATTTTCTTTTCTTCGGTTATGGAATTGGTAATCACCGAGGCGCGGCCCACTTCTGATCCTGTTCCGGCCGTGGTTGGCACAGCCACAATTGGCGCAATTGCATCGGCATCTGCGCGTGTCCACCAATCTCCGATATCTTCGAAATCCCACAAAGGGCGTGTTTGACCAGCCAGAAACGCCACCAGCTTTCCTAGATCAAGTCCGGAGCCTCCTCCAAAAGCCACAACTCCATCATGTCCGCCTGCCTTAAAAGCGGCAACGCCTGCGGCGGCATTTTTCTCATTCGGGTTTGGATCCACATCGGCAAAAAGAGCCCGGCCAAGGCCAGCTGCCTCAAGCAGGTCTAAAGTATGGGTTGTGATCTCCATCGGGGCCAAGCCGCGATCCGTGATCAAAAGTGGTTTTTTTATTCCGGCAGCTGCGCAGGCGTCGGCAATTTCAGAAATGCGGCCCGCACCAAAGCGAATGGCGGTTGGATAAGACCAGTTTGCAACGATGCTCATGATTCTAGACCTTCTTGAAGTGATATGATTTAGGACGCGTTAAATTGTGAAATCCGATAACGGATAACCCTCCACCACGGCCAGTATCTTTGCAACCGGTCCAGCACAAGGCAGGGTCAAGATAATCGGCGCGGTTTAAAAAAACGGTTCCCGTTTCGATTTGATCGGCGATGGTTTCGGCGCGAGCTCTGTTTTGGGTCCATAAAGAGGCCGTTAATCCAAAATTGCTATCATTCATAAGCGCTATCGCCTCTGCATCGTTTTTAACGGGCATGATCCCGACCACAGGGCCAAAACTTTCTTCGCGCATGATGCGCATATCATGGCTGACATTGGTAAGAATTTGAGGCATCAGATAGGCCCCATTATCCTCAGGGAAAGCTTCGGGTTTGATATGGGCCGTCGCTCCTGCCGCGATGGCCTCTTTGGTTTGGGCGCGGACCAGATCGGCAAAGCGGGTTTGAGCCATCGGACCGAGCGTGGTTTCTGGATCAAGCGGGTGTCCCAGCTTATAGCCATTTACGATGGCAACGGCTTTTTCAACAAAGCTCTCAAACAAAGCTTCCTGCACATAAATACGTTCAATGCCGCAGCAGCATTGGCCGGAATTGAACATCGCACCATCGATCAGCGTGTCTACGGCGGCGTCAAGGTGAGCGTCTTCCATCACATAGCCGGGATCCTTTCCGCCAAGCTCTAAGCCAAGACCGGTAAATGTGCCGCTGGCGGCGCTTTCCATCGCTTTGCCACCTGCAACCGAGCCGGTGAAGTTGACAAATCCAAAGGCGCGCTCTGAAATTAACGCTGATGTTGTCTCATGATCTAAAAAAAGGTTTTGAAATACATCTTTTGGCACGCCTGCACCGTGAAAGGCTTGCGCAAGACGTTCGCCCACCAAAGGTGTTTGCGAAGCGTGCTTTAAGATCACTGTATTTCCGGCAATAAGCGCCGGTGCAATGGTGTTGATTGCGGTCATGTAGGGGTAATTCCACGGCGCAACCACCAGAACCACGCCATGCGGCACCCGCTTGATAACGCGGCGAAACGCATCACTGTCTTCGATTTCTATATCCGCCAATGCGTTTTGGGCAATCTGCGCCATATAGGATGCGCGCTCGTCAAACCCGCCAAACTCACCGCCATAGCGGATAGGGCGCCCCATTTGCCACGCCAGTTCTGGAACGATCTCGTCATTCATCGCGCCAATTGCCGCCACACCTGCTTTGACCAGTGAAATCCGCTCGTTTAAAGAACGTTTTGCCCATTCCCCTTGCGCAACTTTTGCGGCACGAGCGGCAGTTTTCGCATCGGCATAGGCAAGCGTTTGACGCGTTGCATAAATCGATCCGTCAATCGGCGAAATACATTGAATGGTCATTTTCTTAAGCCCTTTCAAAACCGCGCGCGATTTCCCAATCGGTGACAACGCGGTCAAATTCTTCTTGTTCCCATTCGGCGGCGCGGGTGTAGTGATCGACAACTGCATCTCCCAAACACTCCCGCAGGAATGTTGAATTGCGTAATGTTTCGGTTGCGGCGCGCAGGGTTTGTGGAATATCCGCCGCCTCTGTCGCTGCATAGACATCACCGGTTGTGGCTGGGGGCAGGGGTAATTCATCCTCGATCCCCTTCAGACCAGCGGCCAACATCACAGCTTGCGCCAGATAAGGGTTTAAATCTGAGCCACCGATCCGACATTCAACGCGGATGCCTTTTGTGCCTTCGCCGCATAAACGAAATCCAGCTGTACGATTGTCAACAGACCAGACGGTTTTTGTGGGCGCGAAAGTGCCTTTGGCAAAGCGCTTATAGCTATTGATATAGGGCGCAAGAAAATAGGTGTAATCGGGCGCGTATTTGATCAAACCTGCCATATAATGGCTCATCAGTTTTGACATGCCATACGGGCCTTCGCCGTCATAAAAGGCGGGTGCGCCCTCTTTCCACAGGGATTGATGAACATGGCTGGATGAGCCAACCCGATCCTTGTGCCATTTGGGCAAAAACGTTGCCGCGCGGCCATTTTGCCAAGCAATTTCTTTGATCGCATGTTTCGCGATGGAATGATAATCGGCGCAATCCAAGGCCGGTGAATAGCGGATATTCAGCTCTTCTTGCCCTGCCTCTGCTTCTCCTTTTGAATTTTCAACCGGCAAGCCGGCCTTATAGAGGTGGTTACGGATTGGGCGCATAACACCCTCTTCCTTCGTGGTCTGTAAAATATGGTAGTCTTCATTATAGCCACTGATGGGCTCTAGGTTTTGAAAGCCGTCTTTGCGTATGTCATCGAAGCTTTTTTCAAATAAGAAAAATTCGAGTTCGGTCGCCATTTTAGCGTCTAACCCCATCGCATTTAAGCGCGCGATCTGCCTTTTCAGCATGGCGCGGGGCGCATGCGCTACCTCCTGATGCGTGTGGTGATCCAAAATATCGCACAGCACAAGCGCGGTTCCCTCTAGCCAGGGAAGCAGGCGGATGGTCGAGAGGTCTGGCTTCATTACGTAATCGCCATAACCGGTTTCCCAGCTTGTTGACGCATAGCCATCCGGGGTGGCCATTTCGAGATCCGTGGCCAATAGGTAATTGCAACAATGCGTTTCTTCAAAAGAGGTTTCCACAAAATTTGCGGCGTGAAAGCGCTTTCCCATCAAACGCCCTTGCATATCAACGAAACAGACCAGAACGGTATCGATCGCGCCGTCTGAGACTTGGGTTTTTAAGGTTTCAAAGGTAAATTGTCCGGGCATAGATATGTCTTTCGTTGAGGGTAAGGGGGCAGCCCATTGCTGCCCCCTTTGTGATCGATTAGCCGTAGCGGTAGGGACGACCCGCTTTCACCATATCGGCATTATATTTCTTAAAGATATCAACAACGCGACGTTTGGTTTCGCTTTCTGCCGCAATTTCTTCCCAAAACTCTTGGGCAGCCGTTTCAACCGTTGCCCATTCCTCATCTGGGATTGTGGTCAGCTGGAGTTTTGTTCCATTGACGCGCAGGTTGGCTTCACCGCCCCAATACCACCATTGGCGGTAATAATGCGATTGGTCGCAACACACGCGGAACAGCGTCTGCAGGTCTTCGGGCAATTCATTCCAGCGCTCCATGTTGGCAAAGAAGGATCCCGCCCAAGCGCCTGAAATATTATTGGTCAGGAAATAATTGGTTACATCAGCCCATCCCACGGTGTAATCTTCCGTGATGCCAGACCATGCGATCCCATCCAGTTCGCCGGTTTGCACAGCCACTTCAATATCTTCCCAAGGCAGGTTCACAGGAACAACGCCAAACTGGCTGAGGAAACGCCCCGCAGTTGGAAAGGTAAAGATCCGCTTACCTTTCATGTCATCCAAGCTGCGGATGGGATCTTTGGTGGCAAAGTGGCAGGGATCCCAAGAGCCTGCAGAAATATGCTTTACGCCAACGGCGGAATATTCTTCATCCCAAATTTCGTTTAAGCCATATTGGTTAAACAGCACCGGCACATCGAGCGAATAGCGCGATCCGAAGGGAAAATAGCCCCCAAACACGGTTACTTCGGTGGGCGAGGCCATCGAATCATCATCGGATTGAACAGCATCAATGGTGCCGCGCTGCATGGCTTGGAACAATTCACCCGTGGGCACCAGCTGATCGGCGAAGAACAATTCGATTTGCATCCGGTCGCCAGCAATTTTGTTGAACATATCGATCGCAGGTACGATCACTTCCGCCGCGAGAGACGCGCCGGCATAGGTTTGCATCCGCCATTTAATGGTGCTTTGGGCCAGCGCCGGAGTGGCAAGGGCCGCAGGTGCAGCGATCGCTGCACCTTGAATAAACTTACGTCTGGTAGTCATGTCAGTCTCCTTGGTTGGGTTGCGACCACGATTTATGTGGTTCTGTTAAGGTTGGTTATAAACATAATCAGGAAGCCAAGTGGCGATGCTTGGGAAAATCATGATCAATATTAGCGCACAGACCATAATCAAAACAAAGGGCGTAATAGAGGCATAGATGTCTTTTAAAGAAATTTCTGGCGGCGCCATCGCGCGCATCAGAAAAAGGTTATAGCCGAAAGGCGGCGTCATATAAGCAATCTGAGTTGTGATGGTGTAGAGAATGCCATACCAGATCAAATCAAAGCCCAAAGCGCCCACCAAAGGAACATAGAGCGGTGCAACGATCACCAGCATCGCCGTATCGTCCAAAAAAGTGCCCATCAAAATAAAACTAAGTTGCATCAGGATCAGGATCATCAGCGGACTTAAATTTAGGCGCTCCGTGAACACGCTTTCGATTGCTTTAACGGCGCCAAGCCCATCAAATACGGCCCCAAAGGCCAACGCCGCCAAAATGATCCACATGAACATGCAGGTGATCCCAAGCGTGTTTCTAACAGAGTTTTCGAACACTTCTCTGGTCATACGGCCTTTTAGGATTGCGGCAAGGAAGGCTGCCATCGCCCCTATTGCGGAACTTTCCACAAGTGATGTCCAGCCATTCACAAATGGCACCATCATGGCGGCAAAGATGGTCACCGGCAGCAATCCAGCCCGCAAAAGCCGCATCTTTTCGGCTTTTGGAATATCGCGCTCGCTGGCACCCAGAACGGGGCCAAGTAGAGGGTTTATGCGGCACCGCACAGTAATATAGAGGATGAATAATGCCGCCATCATCAATCCGGGTATGACACCGGCCAACCAGAGCTGTCCAACCGGTTGACGCGCGATCATCGCATAGAGCACCAGAACCACCGAGGGCGGCACCAAAATGCCAAGGCTAGATCCGGCTTGGATCACGCCGGTGACCATGCGTTTGTCATAGCCTCGTTTCAAAAGTTCGGGCAGGGCAATCGTTGCGCCAATCGCCATACCGGCAACGCTAAGCCCATTCATCGCTGAAATCAGCACCATTAACCCGATGGTTCCGATCGCCAAGCCGCCGCGAAGGCCGCCCATCCAAACGTGGAACATCTTGTAAAGATCATCCGCAATTTTACTTTCTGACAGCACATAACCCATAAAAATAAACATGGGCAGCGTCAGCAATGGGTACCATTTCATTAATTTCATCGCCGCAGAAAAGCCTATGTCAAAACCGCCTTTATCCCCCCAAAGCAGCAATGCAGCCGCCACTGCAACAAACCCGATTGCGCCAAACACCCGTTGCCCTGTGAGCAGCATCAGCATCATGGTGGAAAACATCAGCGTGGCGATCATTTCATATGGCATCAGATCGCTTCGCCCTTAACGCGCAAAATATCTTTAAACAATTCTGACAGGCATTGCAGCAGCATCAAAAACATGCCCACGATCATCAAAGCTTTAACGGGCCACATGTAAGGGCGCCAAGCCGTTGATGAGCGCTCCATCCGGCCAATTTCTTCCGCACCGGTGATCAATCCTGCAAAAAATGAGAACGGCTCGGTGCCCCAATATCCCAATGAATAGGCCGTAGAACTTATTGCGCCGTAAAGCAGAACCCCAAGATAGAAGATCAAAAACAAGACAGTCAGCAAATCAAACCAAGCTTTTTTGCGCAAAGACCACGCGCCGTAAAATAAATCCATGCGCACGTTCGATCCCATTTGTAGGGAATAAGGCCCCCCTAAAATATAATAGGCCACCATGGTAAATTGGGCCATTTCTAACGTCCATAAAGAGGGGAGGAAAAATGTTTTGCTGATCGAAGACCATAATAAAATGCCCATCAGAACAAAAATACCGTACATCACAATACGCCCAATCCGCAAATTGACCCGGTCAATCGACGAGATATAAAGCTGCATCAGTCGCGACATTGTACATCTCCGACCACGCCTAAGCGGATGCAGGCTTGATCAATCCATTTTGCGATCATTTTTGCCATGGCGTTTTGTTGATCGTCTGTTGCGATTAAATCATTGCGGATTTCCAGCATAACGTTGAGATGGCCGTGCGCAATCGCGTGTTCTTGCAGGGTATGAGTGACGCCGTCCTCAGGCCCATAGGGGGCGTTACGCTTTATATTCTGGTCGCGTTTTTCGTTGGAAATATCCAGCATTGCATCCGCTAGCCGGGTATCCGCATCGTGCAGAACGCCTATTTTCAAGGATCTTGGCTTGCCAAAAAAAACAGGCGTAAAGCTATGAACCGTTACCAAAATGGGATCAGCTCGCCGCATCATGGCTTGATGCAGTTGCTCGCGAAAAGGTTCATAAAACAGCTTGACCCGCTGTGATTTTTCGCAAGCGGTGAGATCTTTATTTCCAGGTATATCGATTAACTCGCTGCGCGTTGGCATGGCGCTTGTCGCGTTTGGAGGTCGGTTACAGTCATATAACAAACGCGACGCTTGGCTCGCCACCAAAACTGCGTTCAACAGGTGAGAAAGCTTTTGTGCAACACCTAAAGCTCCTGGATCCCAGGCCGCATGGCTGCTCTGGTCTTCCGCTGTCAGACCCAAAGCGTTGTAGTCATCAGGGATGTAAGAAGAGGCGTGCTCGCAGGCCAGCACAATGGAGGACCCGCCAGATGGGTTTATCGTGGCAACATAGTCGCTGAAATATTCAATCGGCGTGCTGGTCATGATTCCTCTTTCAGATACAAGGCTCTTGCCAAAACATGCTTCTGTCAACACAATAGTGATAATTAATTACCCAGTGCCAAGAATATGTTATTTATTTACCAAAGCTGAAGGGGCGTGCCTATGGTGGAAGCCAGTTTAACAATTTCGGATCGCATTCAGAACAAGCTTGATGATTTAACGCGCGCAGAGCGGCAATTGGCGCTTTCAATTCTTGAGAATTACCCTGCATCGGGTTTGGGGCCTCTCAGCGCCTTGGCCAAAGATGCGAAAGTATCCGTTCCAACCGTTGCCCGGATGGTGCAAAAACTTGGCTTTCAAGGCTATCCAGAGTTTCAAACAGAGCTGCGCAAAGAGCTTAAGGCGAAGGTAAAAAGCCCCATTGCAAAACATGATGCTTGGTCAGAGGGTGCGCCTTCAGAACATCTGTTGAATAGGTTTACCGAGTCAGTGATCGATAATATCCGTCATACGCTGGGGCAAATTGATTCCGGTGCGTTTGATGACGCCTGCCGTATCGCGGCCGACACAAACCATCATCTTTATATTGTTGGAGGGCGGATTTCGCATATTTTGGCGGAATATCTGTTTTTACATATGCAGCTTATCCGACCCAAAATTACGCATATTCAATCGACGTCGAATACCTGGCCTCATTATTTGCTTGACGTCAAAGCGGGCGATGTCTTCATTATTTTCGATATGCGGCGATATGAAAATAATACGCTGAAACTGGCAGAAATGGCCTATGAAAGAGACGCGAAAATCATCCTATTCACCGATCAATGGCGCTCGCCTATTCATCGGATGGCGGAGCAAAGCTTTGGCAGCCGCATCGTCGTGCCCTCGGCGTGGGATTCTGCGATTACGCCGTTGCTTTTGCTTGAAACGATGATTTCTACCGTTCAAGCGATCACTTGGGGCGATACAAAAGATAGGATGGAGACGCTTGAAGAGATGTTTGACCAGACGAAGCTTTTCCGAAAATTTACGTGAGGATCTGGCCAGGTAAAACACAAGCCCAATCTTGAGTTTCAAATTTGAAAAATTGTCGCATCCTGATAGCACAACGCGCGCTGAGGGTTGAGAGCATGTAAATTGACTGGCGCAGTGAAAGCTTTGAAATGATTTTTCGCAATTTGCATAGTTTGGGTTTCCGGAGACTTTTTCGGGGATAAAAAACTGCTCAAAAATTCACGGTTTTTTAAATTTTAAGGCCGTTTGAGAATCTATTTATTGACCAAATGATCAAATAACGTGATGGTTGCGTAGTACCTTAGAGGGAGAAATTTATGAATATTTCACAAAAAATGGGGCGGCGGTTATTTACCTCTGCAGCGCTCGCGGTCGGATTGCTGGCAAGCGCCGGGACGGTTGCTGCAGAAAAAGTAAAGGTGGCCGCGATTTATACTTTGCCCGTCGAACAGCAATGGATCAGCCGCATTCATAAGGCTTTAAACACCGCCGCCGAAAGCGGAAGCATCGACTACACGTTTTCGGAAAACGTGGCCAATACGGATTATGAGCGGGTGATGCGCGAATATGCCGAACAAGGCCATGACTTGATCGTTGGCGAAGTGTTTGGTCTTGAGCGTGCGGCGCGTAAAGTGGCGAAAGATTATTCGGAAACCGCGTTTTTAATGGGCTCGTCTTTCGGCCCGGTGGCGCCGAACTTCTCGGTCTTTGACAATTGGATACATGAACCTTCTTATTTGACGGGTATGGTCGCCGGTTCAATGACCAAATCAAATATGATTGGTATGGTGGGTGGCTACGCTATTCCTGAGGTGAACCGCCTGATGCATGCCTTCATGGATGGCGCACGCGCAGTGAACCCTGATGTGAAGTTCCTCGTGAACTTTATTGACAGCTGGTATGATCCGCCCAAAGCCAAAGAAAGCGCCTTTGCGATGATGGATGCGGGTGCTGATATTATGTATGCAGAGCGCTTCGGTGTTGCGGATGCGGCCGTAGAGCGCGGGGTAAAAGCGATTGGGAATGTGATTGACACGTCCGGCGATTATCCTGGAACGATTTTGGCATCGGCGATTTGGCATATGGAAGCAACCATAGACAAAGCCATCGCCAAGGTGGCCTCAGATGATTTTGAGGCGGCTGATTATGGTCAGTATAGTTTCATGGCCTTTGGAGGGGGATCTATGGTTCTGGATGAGGGACTGGTGCCGGCTGACGTTGCTGCCGCAGTGAAAGCCACCGAAAAAGACATTCTCGACGGCCTGTTTCGTGTGAATGTGAACGATGCGCGACCTGCGTCTGACGGATAAAAGAGCAGGCCGGCCCCGTAGAGAGGGCCGGCCTTTTTTATAATGTATTCTGATAAGATATTAGCCTTAAAAGGCCTGTCCAAAACCTTTGGAACCATCGCTGCCAATTGCGATGTTAATCTCGATCTGCACCGCGGAGAAATATTGGCGTTGCTGGGTGAGAATGGGGCAGGAAAAACCACTTTGATGAATATGTTGTTCGGGCATTACATGCCGGATGCGGGGCAAATCGAAGTGGCTGATGCCAATCAACGGTTTTTACCGCTGACGCTTGGGCATCCTCAGGCAGCGATTGCCGCAGGGATTGGTATGGTGCATCAACATTTCACATTGGCCGAAAATTTGGATGCGGTTGATAATATTATGTTGGGCGCTGAACCTCTGACCTTATTGCCCAGAAAGCGCGCCGCCGCCGAAAAAAAGATCCGCACGATTATGGCTCAAAGCGGTCTGACGGCTCCTATAAATGTTGCAGTGGGTAAATTGACGGTTGGCGAACGTCAGCGTGTTGAAATTTTAAAAGCCCTTTATCGCGATGTAAAAATACTCGTTTTGGATGAGCCGACCGCGGTTTTAACGCCGCAAGAGGCGGATGCGCTGTTTGAAAATATTCGGGCCATGGCGCAGGATGGACTATCGGTTATTTTTATTTCGCATAAATTGCGCGAGGTTTTGGCATTTTCGCATCGCATAACCGTTTTGCGCCATGGCAAAAATGCAGGAGAAATTCAAACTGATCAGGCGGATGAGCAGAAAATTGCGCGAATGATGGTGGGGTCAGAAACGCCGTCCCATACCCGCGAAATGCAAGAAAATGGGCCTGCTTTACTGCGGTTTAAAAGGGTTTCAGTGCAAGGGCGCGCGCGCCGTGACAGTTTGAAAAATGTTGATCTGACCGTTTTCTCTGGTGAGATTCTAGGAATCGCGGGTGTCTCGGGCAATGGCCAGACGGCCTTGGCTGGCGTGATCTCTGGCATGCTCTCAATCGAGAGCGGAGAGGTCTTGATAGAAGAGCAACCACTGTTGGACATCACCCCCGCTGCGATGATTTCGCGCGGCGTTGGGCGCATTCCAGAAGATCGCCATCGAGATGGAATTGTGGGATCGATGAGTGTTGCTGAGAATATGGTTATAGAGCAGTTGGACGACCCAACTTTACAACGAAATGGATTGTTGAGGCGCGATGCGATCCGCGATTATGCCGAGACGCTATCGTCAGAATATGACGTGCGAGGGCCAGGGGCACAGGCTTCGGCACGCTTGTTGTCAGGCGGCAATATCCAAAAATTGATTTTGGCGCGGGTGTTTGATCGCAGCCCCAAGCTTATTCTTGCTAATCAACCCACTCGCGGATTGGATATGGGGGCGGCCTCTGAGGTGGCGCGGCGGCTTCTTGAGGCCCGCGGCCGTGGCGCCGGCATTGTTTTGATTTCCGAAGATTTAGACGAAATTCTGAAGCTGTCTGATCGCATTTTGGTGGTTCATGATGGCGCGTTTTCCATTGCAAAAACGCGTGACCGTGCGCAATTGGGTTTGATGATGGCAGGGCAGGCGGCATGATCAGAATTGAGGCCAGAGAATCCGCTTCATCTTTTATGAAATTGGGCATCCCCGTTTTATCTGCCTGCGTGGCGTTGCTCTTGGCGGCAATTCCGTTGATGTTTGCAGGCGCCCCTGTTGGGGCCTCATACGCGCAGATGTTTATGGGCGTTTTTGGTTCAAAATTTGCGTTTTCCGAAATGCTCACGCGGGCCACGCCGTTGATATTTACGGGGCTTGCTGCCGCCTTGGCCTTTCGGGCCAAACTGTGGAATATTGGCGCGGAAGGCCAGCTTTATTTGGGTGCTTTGGCCGCGGCAGCGATTGGCACTGGGGTGCTGGATATTTCAGGGCTGCTGTTGATCCCAGTGATTATTATATGCGGCTGTGCCGCAGGTGCCTTTGGCATGGCGGTGCCCGCAGCGCTGAAAATTCGCTTTGGAGCTGATGAGGTGGTCACCACATTGCTGTTGAATTTTATTATCTTAATTTTTCTTCAATATATGTTGGAGGGGCCGCTAAAAGATCCGATGGGTCTTGGTTGGCCGCAGACAGCGCCCATCTTGGATCAAGGCATGTTGCCGCCTTTGATGGAGCGTATGCGCATTCATTACGGGTTTGTTATCGCCCTGATTTGCGCGGCCGTGGCGCAATTTATGTTGTTGCGGTCGGTTTGGGGGTTCAAACTGCGCGCGGTTGGTGAAAATAGAAATGCCGCCGGACATGCGGGCATACCGGTCAATCGAAGCTTGTTTACTGCGGCCGCTATTTCGGGGGCGTTGGCAGGCTTGGCGGGTGTGAGCGAAGTAGCCGGCCTTAAAGGTTATCTGACCGCAGATCTTTCCCCAGGTTTTGGCTATACTGGCATTGTCGTGGCGATGCTTGCGGGGTTGTCTCCTGGCGGGGTGGTCGTGTCGGCGCTTTTTATCGCTTCGGTTTTTGTGGGGGCCGATAGCATGAGCCGCGCTATGGGCGTGTCGTCTTATCTTGCCGATTTGGTTGTGGCAACGGCCTTACTCTGTGTTTTGGTTGGTGGCTTTGTCGCGCGTTATAAATTTGTGCGGGTGCGCCGACAATTGGAACGGTTTTGATCATGGATATTCTTCAAATTTTGTTCAGCGAAAGCTTTTGGTCTGCCTCGATCAGGATCGCAACACCGCTTATCTTTGGCGTTCTGGGCGCCTTAATTTGTGAAAAATCCGGTGTTTTGAATCTTGGAATTGAAGGCATTTTCGTGGCTGGTGCAATGGTGGGTTGGATGGCGGTTTGGTTGGGCGCTGGGTTATGGGGCGGGGTGCTTGCTGCAGCCCTTGCAGGGGCGTTTTTTGGATTGCTGCATGGTATTTTAACGGTCCCACTAGGCCTAAGCCAACACGTGTCGGGCTTGGGAATCACGCTGTTTGCTACCTCTGTCAGCTATTTTTCTTACCGCACGGCGCTTCCTACCGTGTCGTCGCCGCCGCGCATAACGCCGTTTCGACCGTTGGATATTCCGCTTTTGTCAGATTTGCCTTTTATCGGCCCGATTTTGTTTCAGCAAACAGCGCTTACCTTCTTGGCGCTTTTTTGCGTTGCCGTGGTTTGGTATATTTTTAACAAAACCGCGCTGGGTGTTGCTTTAAAAGCGGTTGGTGACAATCCGAACTCAGTGGATGCGCAAGGATTAAGCGTTTATACGCTGCGCATCTGCGCCGTGATGGCCGGATCGGCTTTGATGGCGCTTGGCGGCGCGTTTTTAACGATGTCTGCCTTTGATGCCTTCTTTTTTGGCATGGTAAATGGTCGTGGCTGGATTTGCATCGCATTGGTTATTTTCGCCAGTTGGCGGCCTGGAAAGGCGCTTTTGGGGGCGATTTTATTTGGAGCTTTTGATGCTTTGCAGGTACGCCTACAAACCGAGGTTGGCGGGTCTGTGCCCAGCCAAGTTTTTCTGGCGGCTCCATACGTCTTATCGATCATTGCCCTTGTGATCGCGGCAAGAAGCGCGGATTATCCACGGGCCTTGTTAACCCCTTGGTTTAAAGGCCAACGATAGGAGCTGCTATGTTTGATTTATTGGTAAAGAATGCGGTTCTGCCCGATGGGCGCAGCGGCTTGGATATTGGGTGCAAAGGCGATCGCATTGCGGCGGTTGAGCGGGATATTTCAGCCGAGGCTCGGCAGGTGGTTGAGGCCGAAGGCTGCTTGCTTGCGCCGCCGTTTGTCGACCCACATTTTCATATGGACGCGACGCTTTCTTTGGGTACGCCTCGGATGAATATGTCGGGCACATTGCTTGAGGGTATTGAACTTTGGGGAGAGCTAAAGGCGGTGCAAAGCATCGATGATATTATTGAGCGCGCATTGCACTATTGTGATTTGGCGGTTTCAATGGGCATTGGCGCAATCCGCTCGCATGTGGATACTTGCGATCCAAAGCTGACCGGTGTGCAGGCGCTTTTAGAGGTGCGCAACCAGGTAAAAGATTATCTGGATTTGCAGCTGGTTGCCTTCCCACAAGATGGGGTGCTGCGCGATCCTGCGGCGCTTGAACTCACCATTCGGACTTTGGATATGGGGGTGGATATTGTTGGTGGTATCCCTCATTTTGAACGGACGATGGCCGATGGCGCAGAATCGGTGCGGATCTTGTGCGAGCTTGCCGCAAAGCGTGGGTTGAGGGTGGATATGCATTGCGATGAAAGCGATGACCCGATGAGCCGACATATCGAAACTTTGGCCTTTGAAACGCAGCGTCTCGGACTGCAAGGGCGGGTTGCAGGGTCGCATCTGACATCGATGCATTCTATGGATAACTACTATGTGTCCAAGCTTATCCCGCTTATTGTTGAGGCCGGCATTGGCGTTATTCCTAATCCTTTGATCAATATCATGCTGCAGGGGCGGCATGACAGTTACCCGAAGCGACGCGGCCAAACGCGGGTACGCGAGCTGCGCGATGCGGGGGCGACGGTTGGCTTTGGTTCGGATTGCGTGATGGACCCTTGGTATTCTTTGGGCCGGGCAGATATGCTGGATGTAGCGTTTATGGGGTTGCATGCAGGTCAATTATCAAGCCGTGAAGATATGGCCTGGTGTTTCACCGCAATCACTGAAAATTCAGCGCAAATCATGGGGCTTGAGGACTATGGTATCGCAAAAGGCTGCTTCGCTGATTTCAACTTGCTGCAAGCGAAAGACAGCATTGAGGCGATTAGATTGCGAGCACATCGGTTGCAGGTTGTGCGGCGGGGAAAAATTATCGCGCGCAATGCGCCGCTAAGCAGCGAAATGGATTTGCCCGGTCGCCCCACAACCATTGATCCGTCTAGCTTTGCCCCCAAATCTTAATCCAAAGGGCGACCTATTCAGAAGATCTAACATTATAAACCTATGTCAGCCGTATATTCGAAAAGCGGTTAACCCCTTGCAACGTGCTGCGCTGCCTCACAGACAAGTACCGTGACAATTCTTGATCTACTGCCCTGTTCGCGCGGGGTCTTTCGGATCTTTCAATGTTAATCAAAAATCTTTATTGGCGCGGTATTTTTTGAAATATGCTAGCGCGTTGGTGGCTGTGTTTGGTATGCCGCGCAAAATACTCTGTTTCGGATTGCAGTACAAAACGGATCAACGGCCAAAAGGGTTTCCCAAACTCTATGCTTTATTAGACCACATGGTCAGAGCAGATTGATAGGCCGGAAGTTGCAACCTGCGCTAAAGCTTTAGAGACGGGCGTTTAAGAGAATGCGTTTGCGTCCTACTGAGCTGCTGGCGTCCTGATTCTTTTTCAGCCTTTTACTTTAAAGTCTTAGATTTACGGTTGCGGTACTAGCTTGCCAATAAAGCTGCGTTTCCGCCTGCAGCTGTGGTATCAATGCAAACCGAACGCTCTTTCATCAGCCAGATCTCAAAGGTTTCATCCATCAAAAGGGGTACAATTGCCCCGTCTCGGGCGCTCAAAGCTTTGCGGATATGACGTGCATCTGGGCCCGAATAGACCACCGCATCCAATTGTGGCACTGCGCTTAGATCCTCTGAACTTATATCTGCTGCAATCGCGCAGCAGCCCAAGGCTAGGGCGCGCTTGGCAAGCTGCTCGGCGCCTGGTCCCAAGCAAAGCACCCGCTGCCGCGGTGTAAGGTGGTATTGGTTTAATTCGCCGGTAGGCCCCGGCAGGTTTATGGATTTTGGTCCTGAAGACGCGGTTTGCTCTTGATGTTGAAAGGCGCGCTCAACTTGCGCGGCCTTCATTTTAGATGGTTTGCAAGGGGCTGATTGCAAAAGCGTTTGTTTTGCAAATCGCGGCACATAACGGGGGCCACCGGCTTTGGGACCAGTGCCGCTTAATCCGTGCCCGCCAAAGGGTTGAGAGCCGACAACCGCGCCGATCTGATTGCGATTGATATACAGGTTTCCAACATCGATCTGAGAGATGACGCGTTGCACGCGTTCATCAATGCGGCTGTGAAATCCGAAGGTAAGCCCAAAACCACAGCCGTTAATATCGCGTATCACACGGTCTAAATCCTTTATGTCAAAGCTTGCAAAATGCAAAACCGGGCCGAATATCTCTTCTGGAAGATCTTGAATTCCGGTAACAGATAAAACGGTTGGCGCGATAAAACATCCCGTTTCAGGGGCGATTGTGGCAAACAAAACGTGGCGCTCTTGAATATATCGGGTGATCTTTTTTTGAGAGGCTTGATTTATAACCGGGCCAATATCACAGGTGGCCTCTGCCGGGTCACCAATGCAAAGCGCGCGCATTGCTCCGAACAACATATCTTTAAAATCCTCGGCTATATCCTGTTGCACGTAAAGCATGCGCAAGGCAGAGCAGCGCTGGCCAGCCGATTGAAACGCGCTGATGATCACATCCTGTACGGCTTGTTCAAGCAGCGCCGTGCTGTCGACGATCATTGCATTTAAACCACCGGTTTCCGCAATTAGTGGAATATGGGGTGGCAGGTGCTGCGCCATAAGGCGATTGATTGTTTGAGCGGTTTTGGTTGAGCCGGTGAAACAAACACCCGTTATTTTATCCGAACTGCATAAGCGGGCACCCAAGCTTGGGCCATCGCCCGCGATTAGGTGTAACGCCGCAGTTGGAACGCCAGCCTCATACATCAATTGAGTGGCCAAATATGCAATCATACTGGTGTTTTCTGCGGGTTTCGCCAATACTGCATTACCGGCTGCCAACGCTGCTGCAATCTGCCCGGTGAAAATTGCCAATGGAAAATTCCATGGGCTGATGCAGCTGAAAACGCCGGCCTGTGCATCGGAAAGCGCCTCTGCCTGGCACGCATAATAGCGCAGAAAGTCAACGGCCTCGCGTAATTCTCCAATGCAGTCGGGCAGGGTTTTGCCCGCTTCCTGCGTTAAAAGAGCAAAAAACTCTTCCGCATGTTTCTCGAATAGATCAGCGATCCCGCGCAAAACATTGGCGCGTTCGCTTGATGTTGCCCCCCAAGGCTGCGCAGCATCTATTTTTTCTTGCGCTTGCTCTGGCGATAAAAATCGCACTTGCCCAAGGCTTTTGCCGGTGGCCGGATTATACACCTGTTGGACAGCGCCTTCTTGGCCGAAGGACCATCTTCTTGGCATGGTTCTGGCGCTTTGTAATCTTTCCAGAATGTCTGGATTGGCCAGATCATAACCGGCTGAGTTTTGTCTCTCTGGGGCAAAGAGATCTTTGGGGTGTTTCAGGGCAGGGCCGGGTATGCCCAATTTATCAAACGGATCCGCTGCCACCAATCTGGATGCAACAGTGGCATCAAAAATTTGATTTACGAAAGACGAGTTCGCCCCGTTTTCCAGCAATCTACGTACCAGATAGGCCAGAAGATCACGGTGTTGCCCGACAGGTGCATAGACCCGACAGGGCGTACCAAATGCCTTTGACACTTGATGATGCAAGGCTTCCCCCATGCCATGCAAGCGTTGAAATTCAAAATCTGTCATCTGCTTTTTCTGAGCCAGATACAAAATCGCAGCGATCGTATGCGCATTATGCGTGGCAAATTGTGGATAGATCCGGTCTGACATAGCGAGCAGTTTGGCGGCGCAGCAAATATAACTTATATCGGTGTGATGCTTGGCGCTGTAAACGGGAAATCCGGGAAGCCCCTCTGCTTGCGCCAGCTTTATCTCGCTATCCCAATAGGCGCCTTTGACAAGCCGTATCATGATGCGTCGATTGAGATGCTTGGAGAGCGCATAGAGCCAATCAATAACAAAGGCGGCGCGCTTTCCATAGGCTTGCACCACCACGCCAAACCCATCCCAACCGGCCAAACTTGGATTTGATAAAACGCGTTCAATCACGTCTAAGGATAGATCCAGCCTGGCGGCCTCTTCTGCATCGATATTCATGCCAATATTTGCCGATTTTGCCAAGACGGCTAAAGATAGCAGGCGCGGGGCCAATTCGGATAAAACTTGCTGGCGGTGAAGCGGGTCATAATTGGGGTGAAGGGCGGATAACTTGATGGAAATACCGGGGTTTAAACGTGGGTCTGAGCTGGTTGCGGCTTTGGCGATTTGCGCAATCGCATCCGCATAGGCCATATGATAGGCTTTCGCATCCTGCTCATGCATCGCAGCCTCGCCCAACATATCATAACTGTGATAAACCGTGCTGGTGCTGGCTTTGCGGGCGCGTTTGAGCGCGTCTTGGATCGTTTCTCCAAGTACAAATTGTTGCCCCATTTCGCGCATAAGATGGGCCACTGCCTGCCGGATGACAGGTTCGCCTAAGCGCTTTAGCGCCCCGCGTAACAAGCCTGCGATACCCTGTTCTGGGACGCTCAAAACTTTTCCTGTGAAAAACAAAGCCCAAGATGAAGCATTGATGAATGTTGACGGGCTTTTCCCCAAATGTTTGTGCCATTGTGAGGGCGCAATTTTATCTTCGATTAGCGCGTCGATGGTTGTGCCATCAGGCACGCGAAGAAGCGCTTCTGCCAAGCACATCAAGGCCACCCCCTCTTCAGAAGATAGGCCATATTCTATCAAGAATAATTCCATGACCGAAGGATGGGCGCTGTTTCGCAATTGCGTTACCATCTCCGTCGCATGCCTGGTAATTTTGGTGCGATCGGTTTTACAGGACGCTAGCGGCAGCAGATCTTTTAGCGCCTCTTCATCCTTGATAAAACTTGCCGCACGGATCTTGGCTCTTAGGTTTTGCATCGTCCATCCTCTTTAGAGCGTTGAAGCATTCCATACAGATCTCGCGGATCATCTGGGTCGGCCAAAAGATCTAACTTTTGATAATGTCCAGTCTTTTGGATTTGATGATAGACATAGCGCAGGGCTGAGAAATCTTCGATGGCAAAGCCAACGCTGTCGAATAACGTGATTTGATCAACCGAGCAGCGGCCTGCCGCATCGCCTCGGATAACTTGCCAAAGTTCAGTGGCCGGGTGATCCTGTGCAAGTGATTGAATTTCGCCTTCAATTCTGGTTTGCGGCAAATACTCGACAAAAACATCAGAGCGTAAAAGGATATCGCGATGCAGTTCTGTTTTGCCGGGGCAATCACCGCCTATCGCGTTAATATGCACCCCTGCTCCAACCATATTATCGGTTAAAACAGTTGCGTTTTGTTTGTCTGCGGTGCAAGTGGTGATAATATCAGCACCAGTTACGGCCTGCTCGGGGCTCGCAGAAATCACGATATTAAATCCCAATTTATCAAGGTGCTGCGCGGTTTTTTGTGTGGCAAGCGGATCAATGTCAAAGAGGCATATTCTGGTTATGCCAAGCATTTCATGAAAAGCGATTGCTTGAAATTCGCATTGCGCCCCAGCGCCAATCATGGCCATTATGCGGGCAGATTTGGGCGCCAGATAACGCGCGGCAAGCGCGCTTGTTGCAGCCGTGCGCAAGGCGGTCAGTAGTGTCATTTCTGACATCAAAACAGGATAGCCGTTTGACAGATTGGCCAAGACGCCAAACGCTGTTACGGTTTGCAGGCCTCGAGCCATATTGGCCGGATGACCATTAACATATTTAAATCCATATTGGTGCCCATCCGATATCGGCATAAGCTCAATAACGCCGTCCCGCGCATGCGCCGCAACGCGTGGTGTTTTGTCAAATAATGGCCAACGGTTGAAATCCTCTTCTATGTAAGCGGCAAGGCCAATGATCATCTCGTTGATACCGATTGCATGGATCAGGCGCATCATATTATGCACCGAAACAAAAGGTACCATGGCCCGCGGGGAGGGGAGGGAAATACTCATATCACCCACCCTTTTTGCCGCGCTTAATGGATTTTTGACCTAGAAGAGAGCCTGCGAGATCGCAGAGCAACGCGGCGGTCTTGTCTTTAACATCCAAGTACGGGTTCAGCTCGGATAACTCGAGCGAGGTGGCCAGACCGCTCTCACAGATCATATCCATAATCAGATGCGCCTCTCTTCTGCTGGCTCCACCTGGCACGGCCGTTCCAACAGCTGGCGCGATTTCTGGATCTAAGAAGTCAACATCGAGGCTTATATGCAACCGGCCCTTGGCTGCGGCGACCCGATCGAGGAAACCCGCAATGGGTTTTACAACGCCAAGCGCGTTGAGGCGCTGCATATCATACACCTCTAAACCCAATTCATTGATAACATTATGCTCGGCGTCATCCACCGATCTAAGCCCCATCATACAGATATTGGCAGGGTCAATTGGCGCCATAAGCGGTGGAAATATATCTGCGAAACCGTGCAAGCCCAAAGCATAGGCCATTGGCGTGCCGTGAAGGTTGCCGCTGAGACTGCTCGATAACGTGTTTAAATCAGGATGGGCATCCAACCAAAGAACAAATTGAGATTGCCCTGATTGCGCGGCAGCTTGCGCGATCCCGCTAAGCGTGCCGGCCGCCATCGAATGATCGCCGCCCAAAAAAATTGGAAAGCTATCCTGGGAGGCAAGATCAAGAGCTAGGGCTTGTATATGCTGCGTCCAAGCCACTATCTCGGGAAGTTTCTTCAAATGTGCAGGCCCTGCCGATGGCACGATGGAAGAGGGCTGCACCATGTTGCCCAAATCGTTTAATGCTCCTCCGAGGTCGCTGATAACCTCGCAGAGCCCTGCGCTTCGAAGGGAGTCGGGGCCCATCAAACATCCGCTACGGCCGCATCCTGCCTCAACCGGCAATCCTAAAATTGTGAAATGTTTGGACATCAGATGATCCATTGATTGTAAGATGGGAAGAAGATGTCAGCTTATGACTTGACCAATAAGCTAAATTATTGTTCAAAAAGTCGATAATTTGTAAAATTTGTTCATAGGTTTCGTCAAAATGATAAGTATAGATGAAGTTGATAGAAAATTACTTGCCCGGTTAAAGATCGATGGGCGGGCCTCGGTTACCACATTATCGGGTGTATTGGGTTTGGCGCGTGGCACGGTGCAAAGCCGTTTAACGCGTCTGATTCAGACACGAGTGATTAAGCGCTTTACGGTGGAATTAAACGCACCAGAAACGCATGATTTGGTGCGCGCGATGATGATGATTGAAGTGCGGGGGAATACGGCCAATTCGGTTCAAAAAGCTTTGCAGCGAATGCCCGAGATCACTTCGCTGCATCGAACCTGCGGGGTTTGGGATTTGGTGGTAGGGATCGAAACCATCAATCTGGTTGAGTTCGATGGTATATTGGCGCGTATTCGAGAGTTGCCGGGCGTTTCAAATTCCGAAACCTGTCCGTTGTTGCGCCAAATCGGTTAGGTTGCAGAGCATTATGCTGGGCTTTTCGATCCTTGCACCGCTACGAATTGTTGCAAATTTGCGGGAAACTGGTTTTGGTTTGCGCGTCATTCGGGATTGTGCAGCGCGCGCCCTGCGCTGCTTATCAGTGACGTTATGCCGAGCGAGAAGTTGATCGTTTTACTTTATTGCGAAGATTTGTATGCCACATGGCAAATTTTAAAGTCGCGCTTTGAGTGTTTCAGACGATCTTTGCGACTCTTTCAAAAAATGCAATGGTGTTTAAATCCAAGGTCCGCCATCGAAATCTGACGTTTTGAATTTTCAATCTGTAAGATGCATCGCGTTAAAGCATTTTTGGGGCGGCATTTAACAGCATCCGAGTATAATCTTGTTTCGGATTTGTGAATAACTCTTTTGGGCTTGCTTCTTCGACCAGCGCGCCTTTGTTCAACACGCCTATGCGGTTTGCGACGCTCGACACCACCGCCAAATCATGCGTGATAAACAGATAGGTGAGGGAAAATTCTTTTTGAAGCGATTTGAGAAGATTCAAAACCTGCGCCTGAACGGAAACATCCAATGCAGAGGTTGGTTCATCACAGATTATAACCTCAGGTTGTGAGGACAAGGCGCGGGCAATTGAAATACGTTGTCTTTGCCCACCGGAAAATTCATGCGGGTATTTTTTAGCGTCGCTTGGTGAAAGCCCGACTTGCTCTAAAAGTTCATCCACGCGTTTGGCTTGATTTTTTGCGCCTTGAATAAGATCAAAACTTTGGATCGGTTCCGCCAAAATATCACCAACGCGCCAACGCGGATTTAGGCTGGCATAAGGGGATTGAAACACCATTTGAATGCGTCGGCGCATCGCTTGTTGGTTTTGTGGGCTCAAGTTTGGATCGTTTAAATTGTGATTGTCGAGGGTGATGGTTCCTGCCGAGGGGGCAAGCAGACCCACCGCCATTTTGGCGATGGTTGATTTTCCGGACCCGCTTTCTCCGACCAAGGCGTAGGTGGTGCCTTTCTCAACGCTGAAACTGACATCATTTACCGCGGTAAGAAATCGCTTGGGCCGAAAGGTTAATTGCCGCACAATCCACGGATCTGATAGGTCATAACGGCGAGTCAGATTTTTGGCGGTTATGAAACTCATATTCCTTGTCTCGTTTCTTCCAACAGCCAGCACGCCGCGGTATTTTTCATCATCGGCGGGCGTTCCTGGCTACATTTTTTAATGCCTTGTGTGCAGCGGGGATGAAAAGCGCAGCCTGTTGGGATTGCGTCCAATTTGGGCATGGAGCCAGGAATTTGATAGAGGCTTTGCCCAAATGAAGACGGGTCGATCTTAGGTGTTGAGGCCACTAAACCTTGCGTATAGGGGTGTTTTGAGGATCTTAAGACTTGGTTCGTGCTGCCAATTTCAGCAAGGCGGCCCGCATAGAGCACGCCAACCCTATCGGCGGTTTCTGAAATTACGCCCATATCATGCGTGATTAAAATAATCGAAGTGCCGCGGCCGCGACATAGTTTCTTCAACAGCTCCAAAATTTGCGCCTGAACAGAGACGTCAAGAGCGGTGGTGGGTTCATCTGCAATAATCAATGAGGGCTCTGGGGCAAGGGCAAGGGCGATTACCACGCGTTGGCGCATGCCTCCTGAAAACGTATGTGGATAGGCATTCAGCCGCTCTGGGTCGATCCCTACTTCAATCAGGCCTTTGCGGGCTCTATCGATTGCCTGCGCCCGCGACATCTGCTTATGCCGTAAGATGGTTTCAACCAATTGATCGCCGATTTTCTTTAACGGGTTCAGGCTGACCAACGGATCTTGGAAGATCATTGAAATTTCGCATCCGCGCAATGTTTCGGGGTTTTGATCAATCCGTCGGCCCTTAAACCAAATCTCGCCGTTTGACAGGCGGCCCGGGGGATCGATCAAGCCTAAAATTGCCGCCCCCATCATTGATTTTCCAGCGCCAGATTCTCCCACCAGCCCCAATATTTCACCCGGTTGCACGTCAATCGATAAATCATCGACTGCTTTTAAAGCACCGCCCCGGGTTTTGAATTCTACGCTGATATTTTTGACCTCAAGCAATGGCTGCGTCATTATTTTAACCTCGGATTCAATTTGTCGCGCAGCCAATCGCCAAATAAGTTGACTGAAAGGGCCAAGGCCAAAAGCGTGCTGGCAGGAAACAACAAAATCCACCATTCGCCCGAAAATAGAAAATCTTGTCCAACGCGGATCAGCGTGCCAAGGCTTGGCTCTGTGCGTGGCGCGCCAACTCCCAAAAAGGAAAGCGTGGCTTCGGCGATAATCGCCAAAGCCAAGGTGATCGTGGCAATCACCAAAACGGGGTTCAATACGTTGGGCAGAATATGTCTGATCATGATTTGCCACCGGTTCAAGCCGATCAGACGTGCTGCTGCGATATATTCTTTTTCTTTTTCAACCAGCGTTGATCCGCGCACCGTGCGCGCAAATGGCACCCATTCAGACAGACCAATAGAAACGATTAAAACGGTGATGGCCATTTCATCGCGCAATTCGGGTGGTAAAATTCCACGCGCCACTCCGAAGATGAGCATCGCAACTAAAATAGAGGGAAAGGTCATTTGAATATCGGCAAAGCGCATGATCAAATTATCCAGCCAGCCCCCCATATAGCCGGCGATCAACCCGAGTAAGACGCCCATCACGGTGGCGAGGGCAACCGCCATGGCCCCCACGAAAAGCGAGATACGCAGCCCGTAAAGAATTGCGGAAAATAAATCGCGGCCCTGATCGTCAGTGCCCATCCAGAACACATCTCCGGTGAAAAGATTTGGCTCCATCGGTGGGGTGAACCCGTTCATAAGGTTCAGGCTGGCGGCGTCGAAAGGATTGGTTGGCGCTAAAACACCTGCGAAAACAGCCGAGAGGATCAGAAACAAAACGATTAAAAAAGAAACCAATGCGACAGGGCTGCGCATGAAATCATAAAAGAAATCAGAAGCAAAGAAACGTTTCATGGATCAGGATTCTCCGCCCAGCTGTGAGTCGCGCAAGCGCGGATCAATCGCAAGATATAAAAGATCTACGGCCAGATTGATCAATACAAACAGCACCCCGACCAGCAGTAAATATGCGCTCATCACCGGGATATCCACAAAATACACCGCGTTAATGAATAGCAACCCCACGCCCGGCCATTGGAACACGGTTTCCGTGATGATGGCGAATGCTACGATCGAGCCAAGCTGGAGCCCAGCAATCGTGGTTACGGGGATCAAGGTATTGGGCAGGGCGTGCTTAAAATAAACGCTGCGCTCAGACAGCCCAAGCGCGCGGGCAAAGCGCACATAATCTTGGCGCAAAACCTCCAGCATTTCCGATCGGGTCAGCCGCATGATTAAGGTCAATTGGTAAAGGCCAAGTGTTATGCTGGGCAGGATCAGTGATTTCAGCCCCGATAGGGTCAGAAATCCGGTTGACCACCACCCAAGCTCGACAACCTCGCCGCGTCCAAACGAGGGCAGCCATTGCAGTTCAACGGCAAAGACCCATATCAACAGCACACCGATTAAAAATGTGGGCAGTGACACGCCAATAAGCGAGAGAGATAATATAAGATTGGCAAATAGGCCTCCCCGCCGGATTGCAGTATAAATACCCGTAACCACCCCCAAGATCAGAGCGAATAGCGCCGATGTGAAAGCCAATTCCAAAGTTGCCGGTAACCGGCTTGAGATTAATTCGGCAACGGGCAGGGCGCCGCGATAGGAATTGCCAAAATCAAAATGCAAGGCCTTCCAGACAAATCCGAAATATTGCACATAAACCGGATCGTTCAGACCCAAAGCTTCTTCTAAATCCGCACGCTGTTGAACCGTCGCTTCTTGCGCCAGCAGGTTATCGACGGGGCTGCCCACATATCGGAAAATCAGAAAAGAAATTAATGCGACGATAAATAAAACCAGAACCGCCTGGCCCAAACGCCTGAGTAAGATCAATACCATTATAGCTTTTCGTTTATAAAATATGCAGCTGTGGTCTAAACAGGATCTGTCTAAGCTTTGGCCGCCTTGTGATGTAACGTGATTATACGCGGGTCCACATGAAAGCGACCAGCCGCTTTGATAAGCGGCTGGTCGTCATGGCTCTTAGTTCATTTTCAAGAATTGAAAATGCGGCTGGTCTTCAGGCTGTACGGCAAATTCAATATTGCTTTTCATTCCCCAGTTCAGCACTTGGTTATGGATCGGCAGATACATTTGTGCATCCTGAACCTTGCTCCAGATAGACGCGATCGTTGCATCACGCTTGGCCAAATCGGTCTCAGATTCAAGGCTTGCAATCATCGCATCGACATCAGCATCCGAAAATCCGGTTGGGTTCCATGATCCGCGATCATTGGTTTGTGTATGCACCAGATAGTTAAAGATATAATGTGAATCAAATGTTGGAACGCCCCATCCTAGCATGTAGAAATCCGCTTCGCCGCCTTTGGCGATTGGGAAATGCTGAGCTTTTGGTTTGGCGTCTAAGGTCACGTTAATACCAATCTGCCCCATCATCCCAACAGCGGCTTGACAGATAGCTTCATCGTTAATGTAGCGATCATTGGGGCAATTCAGCGTAATATCAAACCCATCCGCAAGGCCGGCTTCTGCCATCAATGCTTTTGCAGCTTCAATATCGTAAGTTGGGTAGGCATTTAGCGCCTCTGTCCAACCATTCACAAAGGGCGGCATGATCACGCCGGTTGGATCTGACTGGCCGCGCATCACAACTTGCTTGATGGCATCACGGTTGATCGCGATATTCATAGCCTGACGAACCTTAAGGTTGCTGGTTGGGCCTTCTTTCGTGTCTAAACCGAAAAAGATCACGCGGTTTTGCGCGGCGGTTCCAACGCTCAACCCGTCGGTTGCGCTGACCCGTCCAAGATCCTGAACTGGAACATCTTGGATGATATCCACTTCCCCAGATAGCAAAGCCGCAACGCGCGTTGCCGCGGATTGGATCGGCGTATAAATAAGCTCAGTAACCTGATTGGGATAAATATCTTTGCCCCAGTAATTCGGATTGGCGGTTAAAACCGTTTTTTCATCCACTGAGCGGCTCACCAGCATGAAGGCGCCAGTGCCATTGGTATTCATCGTCGCAAAATTTGTTTCGCCTTTCGCAACGTCATGCGGGGTCATCACATCATTGGCTTCGGCCCAGCCTTTGTCCATGATGAACATATTTGTCAAATTGTTGATCAGTAGCGGGTTTGCACCATGGGTTTCGATATCCACCGTATGAGAATCAACTGCGCGCACCTCTTTCACCGATGACAGCAATTCTTTCATTTCCGAGCCATCGGCCATTGCACGGTTTAAGGAAAACACCACATCTTCAGAGTCAAAGGCTGCGCCATCATGATAGGTGACGCCCTGGCGCAATTTGAATCGCCAGATATTGGGATTATCCGGCAGAGCCGCCCATTCGGTGGCCAAAACAGGAATAATCGCACCCGACATATCGCGCTGCAGCAGCGGGTCATACATTTGATGCGCCAGCGCATGGGTTGGGCCTTCATTCTGTGAATGTGGATCCAAGGTGATTGAATCGCCTGCGCGCGCCCAGCGGATGGTTTCTGCCGAAGCAGACACCGCTGTCAGCGCCAGCGCCGCCGCGGTGACCAAGAGTTTGTTTATCATTTTCGATTCTCCCTATTTTTTAAATTCTAGCGCAAATACCTAACCAATCGCAGATCATTTTCAAAGCCAAAACCGTCTTACGCTTTGTTTAATTTCAGTTCGAGTTCACACAGAGCCTAGCTTAGAAGGTTTTGCCGCCATTAATTTTGGGTCTTCTGCACGTTTCAGCAAGGTTGGTTGGAACTGCGTTTCAGTTTTACCCCATTCCCACCTTGTAGGCAGAATGCCTAAAATCCTTTCGAGTGGTGGCTAATGAATGGCTGTTCGTTTACAAACAAGATGTTGTTGTTGAAACAAAAGCACCGTGGAAAAATATAAATGTTTGCGAGGCTGGCGTCGGTGTATTTTTTGGAGAATACATTTAGATCTCAAAAAGCCAAAACACCCACTAGAAATGGTTGAAATTGATTTAAGACTTCTGGCAAGTGATCAGAGGCTGCGTTTCAGAGACTTTGCCAATTATACCGTTGAAATATCCTGGAGCCTATGAATACAGAGCATGATTGCCTGAGCAGGCGCATCTATCCGAAAAACCTTCAAGCATACTCTACTGTAAATTTTTTATAGGAGCATGGGCTATTTTATTCACTTTTGAATTTTGAAACTTGGCTTTCAATTTTTTCAACCATTTTGTTGAATTCATCGGAGGTGGCGGCCAGTTCTGTGGATGCGGCGCTGCTTTCGCTTGCCGCCCCGTCAAGTTTTTTCATCGCTTCATTTATTTCGTTTACCCCTTTTGCTTGATCTTCGGAAGCTGAGGCAATTTCTTGAACTAATTTTGCGGTCTCTTGAATATTGGGCACCACGCCTTGCACCAATTGGCCCGCCTCTTCTGCGATCTGCAGGCTATTTTCAGCCAGGTCACTGATTTCTTTGGCCGCGATCTGACTGTCTTCGGCCAAACTGCGCACTGAGTCTGCGACAACCGCAAACCCATTTCCGGCTTCTCCCACGCGGGCCGCCTCGATCATTGCGTTCAAAGCGAGCAGATCCGTTTGATAAGCAAAATCCTGAATCAAGCTCACCTTACCCGCGATTTCTTTCATTGCCAGAACGGTTTGCTTCACCGCTTCGCTACCTTCAGTGGTCGAGGAGGCTGCTTGCGATGCAAGCGTGTTGGTCGATTGTGCATTATCAGCGTTTTGGGTGATCGAAACGCTGATTTGCGTTAATGCAGCGCTGGTTTCCTCTATGGATCCTGCCTGCGTTCCTGCATTAGTTTTAAAGCTTTCCGCGGTGGCATTCAATTGCAATGACGCCGTTGAAACCGATGTTACAGCGGTTTTTATATCCTGCATGATCAATTGAATGCGCTGAATAAACCCGTTTAAAGAGGTGGCCGTTTGGCCAATTTCATTGCTGCCAAAATCGGGCAGTCGAAGTGTTAAATCCCCTTCTCCGGCGCGAAGGTTTTCAACAGCATCCAGCATTTGATTGATCGGCTTTGAAATCACTTGTCGCGAAAATATAACGATCACAGTGGCGATACCGGCAATGATCAGCGCAACAAATATCAAAATAGTATTGCGCATGTTCTGCGTTGCCGCGAAGGCCTCGGCTTCATCGATTTCGCTTAAAATTGCCCAATCTACATCCTGAATCGCCAAGGGTTTAAACGCCGATAATACAGGAATGTTTCTATAGTCCTCTATAATTAATGATGCGGTTTCACCTTTTAAGGCCATTTGCGAGGCTGTTGTGTCCACTTTTTGACGGCCAATTACGCTCCCTGATTTTTCAATTTCACGCAGTAAATTTTGCTCCATTCCGAGGTTTTTCATTTGTGCGAGGTAACCAGAGGGATCTTCAATCAAGAAGCGAGATTCATTTTTAAGAGTAAGATCCGAACCGACCATATAGGTTTCGCCGCTTTCCCCCAAACCGATATCCCGCCAATTCTGGTTGTTGGTCATAATATTGTTGATCTGATCCACTGGCATTTGAAACGCCGCCACGCCCAATAATTTATCCTGCTCAAATATTGGCGAGACGATGAAGGAAGCGGGTGCGTTGTAAGAGGGCGCATAAGGCGAAAAATCAATCAAATATGTGAAGCTTGGCGCTTTAGCTGTTTTGGCAATTTGAAAGGCTTTCCCCAAATTGCTGTTGGCATAGGGCCCTGTGAGCAACGAGGTTGTATAATCGGCTTCTTTGAATACGGAATACACGATATGCCCGGTATCAATATCAATTAGAAAAATGTCGTAATAGCTGAATTTTTCTAAAAAATTTCGTAAGACCGGGTGGTATCGCGCATGGTGATCACTGTACCGGCTGTTGTCATTTGCACGATCAAGCTTATGTTTTGATCCCAGTTGATTGGGATTATTCGCAATATACAAATCCTGAAGGGTCTGGGTGCTTTTATCGTTTGGAAAATAATCGATGAAATGAGGCGTGGTTTGTGAATTATCAGCAAGTTTCGGTAAAAAATTCCCTTGGTAATATTCCGCGACGCGGGTTTGCAGCGCAGCCTCGGCTTCCGGCGTAAGGTTACGCTCTTCTGCGATTGTTTTAAAGGTTGCTGCGAAATCCTTCATCGCTCAAATGACCATATGGTTTTCCGAAAAAGTTTCAATTTGATGCCTGATCTGCGAAAAGTAATTTTCCACCTGGGCCGCTTTTATTTCGCGCGTTGCGATGAGTTTGTTGAAGGCTTGCTTTTCAAGTTCGCGTTGGGCAATGTCGATTGATATCGAAGATACTAAAACGATCGAAAGTAAGATAAGCGGTAAAAGTGCAGTTAATACTTTCGTGCCTATGTTTAAATTGCGCCAGACGGTCATAATGTAAGCCCTTTTTAATAGAAATTAATAAAAGTAATTTTGAGACTTTTATGCACAATTGCTTTAAGCAAAAATGCGCAAGTTTAAATTTTTTGAGTATTCTTAATCTTAGGTTGCAGACTGAGTCATTGGTATAAAAAGATGTTTATAGGCAGCTTGACGTGAATGAGTTGTCTAAAAATGTGTATTTTAGAGTGTTTGCGTTTAAAATAATAATACCAGTATTGATATTTTTAGCATTGTTTCAAGCGTTTTCAGAAAATTTTTGAGGTTAAAAGAAAGGTTTGCGGTGTAAACTTTGGGAACATGCGCTTTGCGTTTAAAAAATTTAACCCCCTTAAGGGCTGCAAGAAGACTGGCACAGAACTTGCAAAATTTCTTCAATCGAAATGCCCTATCTATCGCCGGAGCGCTGCTATGAACCTTGCTGATTTTAAACCATCCAATTCAGCCACACCAACCCCGATTGAACCGGCCAGCTGGATGCGTAGCGCGCTACTGTCTTTGGCTCTGTCTGAAAAAGGCCCAGCCGAAAATAACCATGCGCTTTTGCGCAAGCAATTTGTTTTCTCAAATTGCGTGCTTCAGGCATTTGAAGCGATTTTAAGCGCCAATAAAATCACAAAAGAAGAAGCAAGGTTGGTGGATGAACTAATTCAGACCTATTTATGCGACGACCTTCTGTCAGCCTTGGGTGAAGATTGTATCTCAGTGATTCACCGCTTGCTGATGCCGTTTTCCGATGCGGCGGAAACTCCGAAAGCGAAATCAAAACCAAGCGCGCGCATGGCCGTTTTCAGTAAATTTTCAATTACGGACGCGCCGGCAAATTTTGTCTAACCCGATTGCGCTTTTGTGAATGAAGGCCAGAGCTTTCAAAGTTTGATATGGGCCCTTCAACCCAGAAATTCATTGACCTTCTGGCTGAGTTGCCGTTGTTTAAACCAATGATATTTCGCGTTGAAGCTGTTCTGGTAAACGTCAGATATGTGTGACATTTTGCTTGCAGGCGCCACTGGCTATATCGGCTCGGCAGTGGCAAAGGCCCTTGTAGAGAAAGGGTATCAGGTGTTGTGCCCGGTGCGACGGACGCCCAAAGCACCCCTTAATGGCGTGATTTATGAAATTTGTGATGTTACCGATGCCGTTGCAGTAAAGCAGTTGGCGCAGCGATTTTCGGGCATTGAAGCGATTATTTCCTGTATTGCTTCGCGCACGGGGGGGCGCCAAGACGCGTGGTTGGTTGACTATCGCGCGAATATGACGCTGCTGGAAACCGCGCAAGAATGGGCGATCGAGCGCTATATTCTATTATCGGCGATTTGCGTACAAAAACCGCGCTTGGAATTTCAACATGCCAAGCGCGCATTTGAACAAAAGCTTCAGGCGTCTGGTCTTACCTATAGTATCGTGCGACCGACTGCGTTTTTCAAATCACTCTCGGGGCAGGTAGAAAAGGTAAAGGCTGGGAAAGCCTTTGTGATGTTCGATGATGGCCTGCAAACGGCGTGTAAACCAATTTCAGAAGCCGATTTGGCCGCTTATATTTGCGGATGTTTAAACGATATTAAACGCCACAATGCGATTTTACCGATCGGGGGGCCTGGCCCTGCGATTACGCCAATAGAGCAGGCGCAATTATTGTTTCGCCTTTTGCAAAAGCCTGAAAAAATTCGGCGCGTTCCCAGCGCGCTTTTTAAAGTGATCGGCGGCGTCTTGGCGGGGCCTTCTTTGCTGTCGGATCGTTTGGCTGACAAACGCGAATTTGTAAATATCGGACATTATTATGCGACTGAGTCGATGTTGCTTTGGGATCCAGAGTTGTCAGTATATTCCGCGCAAAACACCCCAGAATTTGGCGACCAGAGCTTGGAGGCGTTTTATCGCGAAGCTTTAAAGACTGGTCTGGATGGTCAGGATTTGGGGGCGCATAAATTATTTTAGAATTTGCCGTCAAACTGACAGAGCGTTTCAGATTAAAAGTGAAGGTAAAGCATATTTTTTTACTGACTATATTGAAGCCTTGCGGCTTTCAAACCTTCCACTGCATGGATGCTGCCTTGTGAGCTTTTTGAAGGATTATACTCGCCGGTCAGCGATCTGAAGCGGGTCGTTGCAACCGAGATGTGTTGGCAAAGCGCAACGAGCTCTATTTTTTGGCATTTAGAAAACTGAGGTTGAAATGATTAAAACCGTATATATCGCAGGCCCGTTATTTAACGCTCATGAATGAGGCTGTCTTGAGGATATCGCCTATGAGCTAGAAGCCGACGGGTATGATTGTTTTTTGCCCGATAGAGAGCAAACCGGAAACGAAGCGTGAGAGCGAGAGCTGGATGGCACATAATTTGGCAGCAACCCATTCAAGAAGCAACCAATGTACTTCTCCGTACCATAGGCCATCATTGTTTTATTTGTTGTTATCATGACAGCCCGAGGAACGAAAATTTCTGAATGCGATACATTATATCAGTTTGGTACTGGACTAGCTCTTATGCTGGTCATTAGAGACATATTGCCATTAACGGGACTTGTTTGACGACTTTGATTCAAGGCACCAAACTATCGCTCACCTAAAGCGCCTTGAGTGGTGTCTAATAGTGGCGCAAAGAAATTATTGATGTGCTGCCGTTTGTCGGTTTGGATATCGGCGGCAGCTGACAGATTTGGGTGACGGGCAAATTGCTCAGAACCACCCATCAGCTAATATGAGCCAAAAAACAAAAGATAAAATCTTCAATA
>Ga0181593_10000593_pt1 | contig 31965 bp, 28 predicted proteins | sample 071ome_19_FD_133756 | JGI IMG/M metagenome (GOLD analysis project Ga0181593, IMG submission 133756) | Coastal salt marsh microbial communities from the Groves Creek Marsh, Skidaway Island, Georgia - 071413AT metaG (megahit assembly) | ecosystem: Environmental > Aquatic > Marine > Intertidal...
CCGCCGCCGCCATCGCCGCCTCGCGGGTCGGACCGATCGCGGCCTCGCGGATCAGCGGCTCACCATGCGCATTGCTGGTGCCTGCCTCGGCCATCGCCGCGCTGTAGACGCCCATCCGTTGGACCGCGCCGTCCCAATGCATGGTCGGCGGCACCACCCACGGATAGCCGAGGCGGGCGGCTCGGCGCACCGCCGGCGGGATATCGCCGCCTACCCAGATCGGCGGGCCGCCGGGGCGCTTGGGACGGATGCTGGCGCTCAGGTCCCCGACGGTGAAATGCTTGCCGCGATGCGCGACACGCTCCTCGGTCCAGAGCCGGCGGATCAGGGGGATCGCCTCCTCGAAGCGCTCGCGCCGATCCTCGAACTTGACACCCAGACCCTCGAATTCCTCCTCGCGGTATCCGACGCCGACCCCGAGAATGTAGTTGCCATTGGTGATCCAATCGAGCGAGGCGGCGTATTCCGCGACGATGACTGGGTTCTGCATGGCCAGCAACACAATGGCGATACCGAACTCCATTCCCTCGCCCTCGGCGGCGAGCCGCGCGATCAAGGGCTCCGCCTGGATCATCTGCAAGGGTTCGGACAGGAAATGTTGGCCGACCAGGACCGAGTCGAAGCCGTTTTGCTTGCAGGCGCGTGTCTGTTCGCAAAGATTGGCGACCTCCCGTCCGAGATCCGCGCCCCGCGGCCATTGGGTCGCCATATACAGGCCAAATTTCATAACGTCTTCTCCCAAGAGGGGCGTCGCCTTTTGCTAGCGGCGCTCTTATGCTGTCGACAACGAGCCTGCCACGATCCGTTCGGCGGCGTCCATCCGGAGGAAGTTAAAGCGATGAAACTGGGACTGAGCATCGGCGGCCACGGCGCCAAATTCTCGCTCGACATGGATCTGATCACCGAGGCCGAGAATCTCGGCTTCGATTCCGTTTGGACATCGGAGTCCTGGGGCCATGACGCGGTAACGCCGGCGGCCTGGGTTCTGGCGCGGACCAGCCGGATCAAGGTCGGCACCGGCATCATTCAAATGACCACGCGCGCGCCGACCATGACGGCGATGACCGCGATCACGCTCCAGCAGATGTCCGGCGGACGCTTCATCCTCGGCCTCGGACCGTCCGGCCCGCAGGTGGTCGAGGGCTGGCACGGGGTACCCTACGGCAAGCCGCTGACCCGGCTTCGGGAATATGTCTCGATCATCAAGAACATCCTGGCCCGCGAAGGTGCGTTGGAACACCAGGGCGAGCATTATCAGTTCCCCTATAAGGGCGAAGGCGCAACCGGGCTCGGCATCCCGCTCAAGAGCATCCTGCACGGCGACCCGTCTTTGCGCATGGTCACCGGCGCGATCTCGCCGGCCGGGGTCAAGGCGGCGGCGGAATGCGTCGACGGTTTCATTCCGATCTACATGGACCCGACCCGCTTCGATGTTTTCGCGCCGCATATTCAGGCTGGTTTCGACAAGGCCGGAAACGGCCGCACCCTCGCCGATTTCGATGTCATGCCCATGTGCTACATCAATATCGATGACGACGTGGAGGTGGCGAGCCGCCCGGTCCGTCAGAACGTGTCGTTTTATATCGGCGGCATGGGCGCCAGGGATAAGAACTTCTACTGCGACTACGCCAAGCGCATCGGCTTCGAGGAGGCGGCGACCAACATCCAGAACCTGTTCCTGGACGGCAAACGCGCCGAGGCGGCCGCGGCGGTACCCCAGGAACTGATCGATCAGGTCGCCCTGGTCGGGCCGAAGGAACGGATCGTCGAAAAACTCGCGGACTGGAAAGCGGCGGCCAAGCAGCGGCACGTGGACACCCTGATCGCGCGCACCGGCTCTCCCGAGGCGCTGAGACTGCTGGCGGAGACTGTTCTATAGGAAACCCGCCTTCCCCCGCGCCGGTGTCGCGCCCCCCCATGGGCGCGCCACTGCTGGCGGCTCTGATGATGATCGGCGCGATGACCTTCTTCGCGTCGATGGGGATATTCATCAAGCTCGCAGCCGAGCAACTACACGCCTTCGAGGTGGTGTTTTCCGCAATTTCCTCGCGGTTCTGATGATGGTGCCCTGGCTGATCCGCCAGGGCCCAGGGGTGATGAAGACGCGCCGTATCGGCCTCTATGCCAGCCGGTCCTTCTTCAACATTATCGGCATGACCGCGGGCTTTACCGCGCTCACCCTGATCCCGCTCGCCGAAGCCACCGCCCTCAGCTTCACCGCCCCCCTCTTCGCCACCATCGCGGCGGCGATCTTCCTTGGCGAGGTCGTACGAATCAGGCGGATCACCGCCCTGGCGGTCGGCTTCATCGGGATGCTGATCGTCATTCGTCCCGGCGTCGAGGCGATCTCGCCAGGGGCGCTCCTCGCCTTGCTGAATTCGGTAACCATCGCGATCACCATCATCATCGTCAAAAAACTGACGGACACGGAGCGACCGGCGACCATCGTCACGTATATGGTGCTGCTTCAGACACCCATGTCGCTGATCCCGGCGTTGTTTTATTGGCAATGGCCGGAGCCACTGATCTGGCTCTGGCTGATCGGGCTCGCGGGCGCTGGAACGCTCGGGCATCTAATGTATACGCGAGCAATCCAGCTCGCCGAGGTAACACAGATCCAGCCGCTGGATTTCATCCGGCTGCCGATCATCGCGCTATTGGCTTATCTCATTTTCGCGGAAGTCCCGACGATCTGGACCTGGCTCGGCGGCGCAGTGATCTTCGCCTCAACCGCCTATGTCACGCACCGCGAGGCGCAATTGGCCCGCGAGCGCAGGCGGGCGGCGGCGGATGGCTAACGGAGTATCCGAGCGGTGCTTGTCAGTCATTGAACCCCACGCGATCCCTTGATACCGTCCGGCCATGAAAACCATCGGCGCTCTTGTCTTTCCCCAGTTCGAACTCCTCGACCTCTACGGTCCGCTGGAGATGTTTGGCCTTAACCAGGACGCGTTCAAGATCCACGTGGTCGCCGAGACCATGGATCCGGTCGCCGCCACGCCGGGCCCCAAGACCCAGCCCGACGAGGCGTTCGGCGACCGCGAGCGCTATGACATCCTTCTCATACCCGGAGGCATGGGCTCGCGTCCGGGGATGGAGAACAAAACCCTGCTTAACTGGATCGCCGAGCAGTCGGAGCGCGCCGAGATCGTCGCCACGGTTTGCACAGGCTCGGCCTTACTCGCGGGAACCGGCCAGCTTGACGGCAAGCGCGCGACCTCGAACAAATTGGCCTGGAAATGGGTGACCTCCCAGGGACCGAAGGTAAACTGGGTGCACAAGGCCCGCTGGGTCGAGGACGGCAAGTTCTTCACCTCCTCCGGCGTGTCGGCCGGCACGGATATGAGCCTCGCGCTGATCGAAAAGCTGATCGGTGCCGAAGCCATGGAAACCATTGCCCGCCGAGCGGAGTATGTGCGCAACGACGACCCGGATAACGATCCTTTCGCCTAATCCGCGCGCGAACCTAAAGCGCGAGAATCCGCACCTTCTCCCCGCGTGCGTTGGGGACACGCGGATGACAACCGTCGCCCTGGCGAAAGGCAGGGCCTAGCGCGGATATCGCCGCGTGACGTTACAAATAGCGGCGGTAAGTTCCTTAACACGGCCCTGCCTTTCGCCAGGGCATCGGTTTAGGTAGGGTCAATCACAAGGGATGTCGATCACTTGTGCCACGACCTCTTTCCAAACAGCAACCGAAGACACCTCACCTCTAGGAATTACGCCCATGTCCGCCCTCCCCGCCTCCATGACCGCGATCGAGATCGAAGCCTTTGGTCCGCCCGAGGGGTTGAAACCCACGACACGTCCGGTTCCCACGCCGGGTGATGGCGAGGTGCTGATCCGGGTCTCGCATGCCGGCGTCAACCGACCGGACGTTCAGCAACGCCTGGGCGGCTATCCGCCCCCTCCCGGCGCATCGGACATCCCAGGGCTGGAGATCGCCGGAACGATCGTGGCGCTCGGACCCAATGCCGGTGACTGGAAAGTCGGCGACCAGACCTGCGCGCTGGTGTCCGGCGGCGGTTATGCCGAATACTGCACGGCTCCAGCGCCGCAATGTCTCCCCATCCCCAAGGGCTACACGCTGGAACAAGCCGCGAGCGTGGTTGAAACCAGCTACACGGTTTGGGCCAATGTGTTCATGCGGGGCCATCTGAAATCCGGCGAAACCTTCCTGGTGCATGGCGGCTCCAGTGGTATCGGCACCATGGCGATCCAGATGGCCAAGGCGTTCGGGGCGCGGGTCTTCGCCACGGCGGGGTCGGCGGAGAAATGCAGGGTTTGCGAGGATCTGGGCGCCGAGCGGGCGATCAACTATCGTGAGGAGGATTTCGTCGCGGTGATGAAGGAGGCTGGTCGCGCCGACGTCATCCTGGACATGGTCGGCGGCCCGTATATTCAACGGAATATAGACTGCCTGAATATCGAGGGCCGGCTTTGCCAGATCGCGTTCCTGCAGCCGCCGGTGGTTGAAAAGTTCAATTTTCTGAAGATGTTGACCCTGCGGCTCACGCTCACCGGCTCAACTCTGAGGCCTCGCACGGTGGAGCAAAAGGCGGAGATCGCCCGGGATCTCCGAGCCCATGTCTGGCCCCTGCTGGAAGACGGCTCGATCAAGCCGGTGCTGTTCAAGACCTTCCCCATGGCCGAGGCGGCCGCCGCTCACGCGCTGATGGAATCGAGCGAGCATATCGGCAAGATCATGCTGGATTGCGGCTAGAGCGTCGGGCGGCTGATAAGCCCGTCACGCGCGCCTGCAAAGGCGGCGACGAGAGTTGGGCGGGATCGGGGAATCGCGAATATCTCGGGCGACACCCCGAATTGCAGCGGTCCGGCGCGATATCCCATCGGATCCGGCGTCGCGTGCAGCTCGAAGAACTCCCGGTCCGGGAGGATCATCCGCAGTTCATCCAAGTTCGCGAAGCTCTTCCAGGTATAATCGCTCATCTCCATGAGAACCGCGGACGGGTTCCCGCGCAGGGTCTTCGCCATCCCGGCCAGGGCCGGTCGCTCAAATCCCTCGACACCAATCTTGATCAGATCGGGCGCGGGCAGCCCCAGTTCCTCGCGATAATCGTCTCCGACAACGACTTGGGCGGTGGTTTGATCGACATTGTTCGCGGGATTGTAATCCGCGTAAAACGACGCCGTACCGACATTCGGGCTATTCGCCATGTCCGGGTGATGGAGCGGCAGCTCCGCCGGCTCGTCCCCCAGGGCTAAGCGGTGCAATTCCACGGTTCCCAGCGCGTTAACCATAAGCTTCTCTTGCAATAGATCGGCATTGAAGGGAATCGGCTCGAACGCGATCACCTGATCGGCGATCCCGGCCATGTACAGGCAATGGTGCCCGATATTCGCCCCGATATCCCAAGCCACGACCCCGCGGGCGCCATCTGATCTCAGGCCTCGAGCCAAGTCACCTAACAAGGTCAGTTCGTGTCCGCTATATCCGCCATAAAATAGACGGACCAGTCTATAAACCGCTTCAGATTGCCAGGGTAACGGAACCCTTGAAAATCCTCGACAAATGGAAAATCGCGCTGACTGTCGGGGTTTTCCAGCAATCTAAGCAATCGGTCACGACCCCTGATCGGCACGTGCCTGCCCAGGGCGCGTAGCAAGGCGAATTTCAGGGACAGGAGACCAGACATCCCTATGCGCTTGCGTCCGTCAACAGCGCCTCAACCATGCCGATATCGCCAAAATCAGCGCTTAGCCGATCGCCGGGCGCAACCCGAATCAAGCCGGTACAGGTTCCAGTGGAGACGATCTCGCCAGCCTTCAGGCCCTCGGAACCGCGCAGGTGATTGGCGAGCCAGAGCATAACGTTGACCGGATCGCCAAGCGCGCGATCGCCCTTTCCGACGGCGACTGTTTGGCCATTGACAGTCAAGCACAACTCATGACCCGGCAGATCGAAACGCCGCCAATTCGAGATCACCTCGCCGGTGATCAACGACACATTCGCGCCGCCATCCGCGGTGACACGAAACCGTCCTCCGTTGGCGATCCCCTCGGCGAGGCGCGAGCCGACGACTTCCAAGACCGGCGCGACACCATCGATCGCCGCCTCGACCTCGTCCCGCGTATATTGCGCCTCGCGCGGCGGCAGGTCGCGGCCGAGGCGCAACGCGAACTCTCCCTCGATCCACAGGTCATGCGCGGCGAAGACCGGCACCGACGCGCCGGAAGTAAAGTTGAACCGCGCCGGCACCCGCGCCGATCCTGGCTCGTTGGTGCCGAGTTTTGCCTGGCTTTCCGGAGAGGTGGACCCGACTTTCCAGGCATTCGAGGCGGGGCCGAGATGCGCGAACACCTCGGCCTGCATGGCATAGGCTTCGAGCGCGCCGTCAGGCCCCTCGACCGCGCCGGCACGGACAGTGGTTCCCTCGAGACGCGCCGCCGCGAGTTGATCGGTAAACGAGCTCATATGATACCTTTCCCAGGGTTACCGCGGCGCTCGCCTAGAGGAGCTTTTCGTAAAATACGCTGTTCGGATCGCCCTCGGGATAGTCGCCGAAGCGGCCGCATTCGGTAAAGCCCTGACGCTCGAATAAGGCCAATGCCTCGGGCTGATGGATACCGGTCTCAAGCTTCAAACGCGATAGCCCGAGCGCGCGGGCCTCTTGTTCCAATCGCCCCATCACCGCGCGCGCAAGGCCGAGCCCCCGGGCTTTTGGACTAACGAAGATCCGCTTGACCTCGCCGTAACCCTCGTCGGTCACGAGGAAACCGCCGCAGCCCAGGAACTCACCATCGACCGCCGCGGCGAAGAACCGGTTGCTGTCGTCGGCCAGGGTCGCGGGGTCGGTCAGATGCGCGCTTTCGATCGGATAGAGCGCGTGCATCAGCGCGTCCAGTTCGGCAATCATCGCCATGATCTCCGGCAAGCGCGGATCGGCTGGCGCGACAACAATCTTCGGACTCTTGGCGGACTTCATCGGCTTTCCAACGCCTCCAGCAACTCCAGGGTCAGGGCGAGCCCCTCGTAGACCGCCTCCTCCGCCGTCCTGGGCGCCAGCGCGTCGCCGATTACCCGGTGGGGTACACCGGACGCGGCGAGCCACGCGGCGGGCTCCACGTTCGCCTGGTTCGGAGGAACAACCACGAGGGTATCCACGTCCTCCAATACCACAGGCGACTGAGCGGCGGTGTGAAGAAGATAGACCGTCCTCTCCTCCGCCCCGTAGAGCCGCGTGAACGGCAACATCTCGACGCCGAGGCCATGCAACCGGGCGATTCCGGCGTCGCGTACATAGTTCTGAATGGAGATGCCGGCGCAGACACCGTTTACCGCCAAACGGACATGTGCTCCCGCGCTCGCCAGGCGCTCCGCGACGCCGATCCCCACCCAATCGGCGCGCCAGTCATGCACGACGACCCGGGCGCCCGTTTCGATACCCGCGAGAACATCCTCGTGATGCAGGATCCGTATTCCCTCGCCGCTCTCGATCGGCGGCATCCAGCGTCGGCTACCAGTAGCCAGGATCACCGCGTCGGGCGCGAAGGCGTCGCAAGCCGCCTCGTCGAAGGCTTTGTTCGTTACGATCTCGACGCCCGCCCGTTCGGCCTCGCCTCGCAGGTTGTCGATGATGCCGCCGAACTCCTCGCGATGGGGAAGGCTTTGCGCGAGAACGGCTTGGCCGCCCAGCCTCGGGCCACGCTCCCACAGGGTCACGCGATGACCGGCCCGTGCCGCGACACTCGCCGCCTTCATGCCCGCCGGGCCACCGCCGGCCACCAGGACACGACGGGGCGATCGGGTTCGCGGCCGCGCGCCGAAACGAAGCTCTCGGCCGGATTCGGGATACTGAATGCAGGATATGGACAGGCCGAGTTGCGCATGGCCGATACAGGCCTGATTGCAGGCTATGCAGGCGCGGATTTCATCGGTTTTGCCGGCGCGCGCCTTGGCCGGCATGCGGGGGTCGGCGATCATCGCCCGGGTCATGCCGCACATATCCGCCGAGGAAGACGCGATGATCCTGTCGGCGTCCTGGGGCTGATTGATCCGCCCGGCGACCAGGATCGCGGTCCCACCGCATGCCTGCTTCAGCTTGGCGGCGAACGGCGCCATGTAACCGTTTTCCACGGTCATCGGCGGCACGATATGCACCGCCCCGCCCACCGAAGCGGAAGTGCCGGCGATTACGTTCAGATAATCAAGAGACGGGGCCAGATCACGCAGCACCGCGAACATCGTCTCTTCGTCCTCGCCCTCGGCGTCATATTCATTGCCCGAGAACCGCGCGCCGAGGATCGTCTCCGCCGGCACCGCCGCTCGGATCGCGGCGATAGTCTCGTCCATGTAGCGCCGACGGTTTTCCGGCGAACCTCCGTAGCGGTCTTCTCTAAGATTTACGGCCGGCGAGAGAAACTGAGTGGGCAAGTAGCCGTGGCTGCCGACGATTTCGAGTCCGTCGGCCCCGGCCTCCACAAGGCGGCGCGCGGCGGCGCCGTGACCGGCGACCACGTCGGCGATTTCGGCCTCGGACATCACCTTGGGCACGACCTTGAAGCGTTCCGACGGGCTTTGCGAGACACCCCAGGCCTCGCGCACCGCGCCGTCCCGCCTTGAGGCCAACTCTCGTCCGGGGTGAAACAATTGCACGAACGCGACGGCGCCCTCGGCGTGGATCGCGTTGAACAGACGCCGGAAAGCGGGGATACAGTCGTCCGACCCGGCGCTCAGAACCCCGGTTGTGTATCGGGCCGAGGGGTGTACCGCCACGACCTGGACGATAATGAGCCCGACGCCCCCGCGCGCCCGCGCCCGGTGATAGGCAATCAGTTCCTCGGTCGGCAGCCCGCCTCGCGCCAGATCGGTGTCATGGCCGGTCGAGAAGATCCGGTTTCGGATCTCCAGCGACTTGATCCGGAACGGTGAGAAGAGATGCGGAAAGGCTGTCGGCTCTGGCATGGGTTAAACCGTTTCCGTTTTCTCGCTCTCACGCAACGCACTCGCCACGCTCCCCACCACCGCCTCCGCCAGCGCCACGGGCACCGCGTTTCCCAATTGCCGCATGGCCTCGGACCAGGCGCCCTCGAAAACATAGGCGTCTGGAAAACACTGCAATCGCGCGGCCTCTCGAACGGTAAAGTACCGCAAACTTCCGTCCGGACGTACCAGCATGTTCTCCCCGCCGGGCACGCCATGGTCACCCGCCTTCAAGGCCTTGGCGGGAAGATCAATCGGGCTGCCGGTATGTCCGGGATAGGCGCGGGCACCGGGTTGAAAACCATGATTGCCGATCTCATTCGCCTCGCCAGATAGTGGATCGGGGAGATCAATCAACACATCGCGAACCGTGACCCACGGCGTGGCGCTGGTCTCCGCCTCTAGACCGTCTTGTTGCAACTTTTCAACCCGGCGGGAAAAGCGGCGGGGCATTTCCGGGCGGTCGCGGGAAGCGACCTCGTGCCGGTCCCAATAGGTTCCGGAAATCCACTGATCGTGAAGCAAGGCATCATGCGAGTGAGTCGCCGGCACGTCCGCGAAGGACCATCCGGAGGAAACATCCTCGCGAAATCCAACAAGAAAAACCCGTTCCCGCTTCTGCGGCGCGCCGTAATCAGCGGCGTTGAGGACCCTGGCGGTAACGGTGTAGCGGGTCCCGGCTCCATCCGCCCCGATGTTACGCGCGCGCTCCAAGCGTCCGTGATGCGCCGACCATGTTTCCTCGGCGCCACGCTCGAGCTCGGGAAACTCCAGTTGAAGTTTCGTGTATTCGAAGTAGTTCCGGAAGCTCTCACGGGTAAGACCACGAACGTTTTCGATTACGAAGGCACGCGGGCGAAGGGCGCGGATCACGGCTACGGTGGCCGGGAACATGTCACGTTCGTCCAATTGCGCGCGATGGCGACCTCCGGTGGAAAAAGGCTGACAGGGGGGGCCGCCGGTCAAGAGATCAACCGGCCCTTGGATTTCCTCGAATAGAAAGTCTCGAACGTCACAACGGCTCACCGGCCAATCCGCCACAAGCGGAAACCCCAGCGCTTGGTTGCGCACAATAGTCTCGCAAGCCCAGCGATCCCGCTCGATAACGGCTTTCGGGCGCACGCCCGCAAGGCTCGCGCCCATGGCAAGCCCTCCGGCCCCAGCGAAGAGTTCGACACTGGTCAACATGGAGGTGTTTCGGAATCGAGAAACCGGCGCAGCTTTCGTGTGAGGTCCGGTTGGCTCACTCGCCCTATCTCACATTCCCAAACCAACAGACAATCCCACCCCATTTCCGTCAATCGCCGCTGGTTCTCAATATCCCTCCGGCGGTTTCCCTCCAGTTTCGGCAGCCAGAATTCCTGGCGAGTCTTGGGTAATCTGGCCAGTTTGCAGGCCGGATCGGGATGCCGGTGCCAGAAACAGCCATGGACATATATTGCCTTACGCCGGCCTCGAAACACAATGTCTGGCTTACCCGGCAGATCACGGGCGTGCAGGCGATAGCGATACCCGAGACCATGCAGAAGCCGGCGAACGATTAGCTCCGGCTTGGTGTCCTTGCCCCGCACTCGGGACATACGCTCGCTGCGTTCCTTGGGGGCGAGCGTGTCCATCTCGTGCCTTTAGCCGAGATCCGCGAGCCATTCGGAAATCGCGGCGCCGATCTCGTGCGGGCTGTCCTCTTGGATGAAATGCGCGCCCCGGACGGTGACTTCGCGCTGATTAGGCCAGGATCGGCAGAACTCTCGTTGCGGGCCGATCAGGATAGCGCCGGGCTCGGCGTTGATGAACAGCTTGGGAACCTCCGAGCCGGCGAGAAACGCCGCGTAGTCATTGGCGATGGCCACGACGTCTTCCGGCTCGCCGCCGAGGGGAATCTGCCTCGGCCAGGTTAGAGTGGGCCGCCGCCCCTCGCCAGGTTCGGCGAACGGCCGGCGATATACGACCATCTCGGCATCCGTGAGACCGCGAAGCACCGAGCCAGGCAACACCCTCTCAACGAAGATGTTTTTCTCCAGTACCATCGCCTCGCCATTGGGAGAACGGAACCCCTCGAAGACCGGGCGGGCTTGCTGGTTAAAGTCATCCCATGCCATGGGCCTGACAACGGCCTCCATATAGGCGATCGCCTTGACCCGGTCTGGATGACGGCGCGCCCAATCGAAACCCAGGGCCGAACCCCAGTCATGCACGACGAGGGTGACATTTCCGCCCACCCCCAAGGCATCCAAACAGGCGTCGAGATAGTCGCGATGCTCGACAAAGCGATAGCGTTCGGGGCCGGAGTCCGCCAGTTTGTCGCTATCCCCCATGCCGATCAGATCCGGCGCCAGACAGCGGCCCTGTCCCTCCATATGCGGCATGATATTGCGCCAAAGATAGGAGGAAGTCGGATTGCCGTGCAGGAAGACAATCGGATCCCCCTTGCCCAATTCGACATAGGCCATCCGCTTGCCCTTGACCTCGACGAACTGCTTCCTCGGCTCGGCGGCGGAGAGGTCACTCACTGGCCTATGCCCCCTTGAAGTCCGGCTTGCGCTTGTTGATGAAGCTGTCGAGCCCCTCGCGCCCATCGGCGGTCGCGGCATTGGCCGCGATGTTGCGGGATTCGATCTCCAGCTGTGCCTCCAAGGATTGTTCGAAGGTCTTGGATAGAAGTTGCTTCACGCCCGCATAGGCCTTGGTCGGACCGGCGGCCAGTGTCCGGCCCAGGGCCTCGGCCTCCTCTGCCAGCGCGTCATCATCCACCACCTTGGTGATCAATCCCCAATCCAGCGCCTCGTCGGCGGTCAGCATGCGGTTGGTGAGCATCAGTTCCTGAGCCCGGCGCAGGCCCACCACGCGAGGCAAGTAATAGGACGAGCTTCCGTCCGGCGAGAGGCCCGCGTTGGTATAGGCGGAAACGAATTTGGACGACTTGCCGGCGATGACGATGTCGCCGAACAGCGCCAGGCTGAACCCGCCGCCCGCCGCGACACCGTTTACCGCGATAATCACCGGCGCCTTGCCGTGATGCAGCCGCTGAATGCCTTGATGCAGCACGGCCGTCAGCTCGATAAGCGTGGCCTCCACCGTGTCCATCTCGGTGGCGAAGAATTTCAAGTCGCCGCCAAAGCCGTAGTTCTTGCCGGCGCCGCTTACCAGGATACAGCGGACCGCCGGATCGGTGGTCGCGCGGATACAGACGGCCATGAACTCATGGCCGAGATCACGATTGATCGCGTTTCCGGCCTCCGGACGATTTAACGTGATCTTGGCGAGGCCGTTATCAACCTCGTAAAGGATTGTCTTATAGGTCATGAGGCCTCCAACGGGTCCGGATTATACTTGCCTTCGGATCAACCGATCTCGGCGGTCGCCGCGGCGAGCCACGCCGCGACATCGGGATCCAACAACGGGGTCAAGGTATCTCGCACCCAGCGGTGATAACCGTCAAGCCAGGCGATCTCGGCGCCGTCGAGCAACGCGACCTCGATCATCGAACGATCAAAGGGCGCGAGCGTGATGGTCTCGAAGCTCAGCATCTCGCGATCCCCACCCGCGATCTTCTCTTCCTGGACGACGACAAGGTTCTCGAGGCGAATGCCGAAGGCGCCCTCCTTGTAGTATCCCGGCTCATTCGAGATGATCATGCCCGGTTGAAGCGCCACGGAGCCCGCCGCCTTGGAGATCCGTTGCGGGCCCTCGTGAACCCCGAGATAAGAGCCGACGCCGTGACCGGTGCCGTGATCGAAATCAAGACCGGCTCGCCACAGCGGAGCCCGAGCCAGCGGATCGAGTTGGCTACCATTCACGCCCACGGGAAAGCGCGCCATCGCCACCGCGATATGGCCCTTCAGCACCCGTGTGAAGCGATCCCGCGCCTCGTTACCCGGATCACCGACACCGATGGTGCGGGTAATGTCCGTGGTGCCGTCGAGATATTGCGCGCCGGAATCAACGAGGTATAGATCGCCAGGCTGGATAGTCCGGTTACTTTCCGGGGTGACCCGGTAATGCACGATGGCCCCATTGGGCCCCGAACCCGAGATGGTGTCGAAACTGAGATCCTTGAAGAGATCTCCCTCGGCGCGAAACGCGCGCAGCCGGTCGGCGGCGGTAATCTCGTCGATCTGGCCACCCGGCGCCTCGTTCGCGAACCAGTGCAGAAACCGGGTCATGGCGACCCCGTCGCGAATATGCGCCGCGCGTGTTCCGGAAAGCTCGATCCGGTTCTTCAGCGCCCGCGGCAAGACAACGGGATCGTCCCCCTTTGCCACGGTACCCCCCGCCGCCTCGATCCGCCGGGCGATCCAGGCCGGGCTGGAAGCCGGGTCAACCCGGAGCGCGACACCATCGGAAATCAACACGTCGATCGCCTCGCCCAAGGCCTCGCGCGGGCGGACGCTCACGGCATTGCCGAGATGCTCCCGCGTCTCCCGGGTCATCTTGCGCTCGTCGATATAGAGATCCACCGCCGCATCGCGGTTGATGATCGCGAAGGACAGCGGCAACGGCGTGCGGGGCACGTCGCCGCCACGAATATTCAACAGCCAGGCGATCGACTCCGGCGACGCGAGCACCACCGCGTCATGGCCGTCCCTTGCAATCGCCTCGGCGATGGCGATGCGCTTGTCGGCGATGGACCGGCCGGCATATTCCGCGCGATGCGGCACCACCGGCGTTAGCGGTGGCGACGGCTGATCCACCCAGATGGCGTCGATGGGATTCTGGTCCAGCTCGACCAAGCTTCCGCCGGCCTTCTCCGCCGCCTTTTCGAGACGTTCCACGCCAGACAATGTGTGCAGCCAGGGATCGAAACCGAGACGGCCACCCGCGCCAAGATTTTTCTCGATCCATTCAGCCGGAGAATCGGAAATGACATGCCGGGTCTCATACAGCGAAAGGTCCACTTGCTCCCGTATCGCCAGGGTATAGCGGCCATCGGTAAACACCGCCGCCTTGTCCCTCAGCACGACCACCACGCCCGCCGAACCTGTAAAACCCGTCAGCCAGGCCAGGCGCTCGGCGCGGGGCGGCAGATACTCGCCCTGATGTTCGTCCGCGCGGGGCAGGATCATCCCGTCGACACCCCGTTCGTCGAGGACCGCCCGCAAACGACTTAGGCGCTCACCTGGATCGTCCGCGGCGAGTAACGCGGCGCCACCCGCTCGTTCGTTTGTTCGGAGCATTCGAAGCGCGACGAGGCCCGACACGAGTTCCTTGCCCAAACGGTCGCCGACCATCGTCGTCCAGGCCGTGTCATCGATGGCCATGGGAGACGCGTTCACGCCATCGATCAGGTCCAGCAAGGCATCCGAGGCAATAGTCACTCCCGCCTCGTCCAGCCGGCCCACTAACTCGTTGCTCCGCTCGCCACTCGGCGATGATCGCTCCACGGGTAGATCCTCCTAGAAAGGGCGAGCGCCGAAGATCGACCCTCATGACGCTCGGGTTCCAAGACGATAGGACGCCCGACGCCGCCTGGACAAGTGTCCGGCTCGGATAGCGACCCATGCGCGCGACGCATCCCTGGGGTGCAATACCGTCGCTTCTAAACTGAATCAAAAGGTCCATCTTCCAGTCATCGAAGGCGGCAATCTCGCTTTCGGCAAATCGCTCCAGAACCGGGGCGGCTAAACGGCTGATACCCTTAGGAGGGGCCTGACATGAAAAACATCCATTCCATCGAAACCGACAGCTTTGCTTTCACCGGTGCCTCCGCCACGCCCGCGAACACCCAGATGACCATCGTCGACTTCCCGAGCGACGCCAAGGTCATGCGGATGATCGCGGAAAGCCACGCCGCGCGTAACCGCTATGTCGCCGGACTAATCGCCTCGGGCGTCAAGGCCTTGTTCGGTCCGGTCGTCACCTGGAACCGCAAGCGCGCCACGCAACGGGCTCTTGCCGATCTCGACACGCGTCTCCTGCAGGATATCGGGTTGGAGCGCGGCGATATCGACGCCTATCTCGCAAAGGGTAAGCCGGGTGTGATCTCCAGCGGTTTCGCCGCAATCGCCGATGCGGTTAAAACCTGGAACACGGCGCGGCGGACCAAACAGGCCCTGCTTCGGCTGACCGACGCCCAACTGACCGATATCGGCCTCACCCGGTTCGACGTCGAGATGCTGGCGGATGAGATCCGCGCCGGCACCTTCGGCACTCCCGCCACCGTCGAGACCGCGATGACGGCGACCGAGGGCAAACCCGTCGCCAAGGCCCACAAGATCGTCAAGCCGGTCAACTGCAACCAAGTAAGTTCCTGGTTCACGGCTCCGAAGCGGGCCGCCTAGGTCGGACAGACTCCCAAACTAAAATCCATCAAGCTGGCGGGACCATCCATCGGTCCCGCCGGTTTCGTTTTAACCGGATTTTAGCTCGAGGCTTTCAGCCTCCTCCGTCGTCACCGCGCGGGCGCGAAAACAGGGAAAGAGATTCACGTACCGGATTCCCCATTTTCCCACTCCGCGCTTCTGCATTAGGCTGCGGGAACGAATTGGGCGACGAAATGGGGACCGACAAATGGATTATTTTGATCTTGGCCAGTATGAGCGAAAAATCACCACGAATTCTCCGGATGCCCAAACCTGGTTCGACCGCGGCCTGAACTGGACCTTCGGTTACAACCACGGCGAAGCGGTAAGCTGTTTCAAGAAAGCGATCGAGGCCGACCCGACTTGCGCGATGGCCTATTGGGGCCTCGCCTACGCCGTGGGTCCGAACTACAACCTGCCCTGGCACCGTCTTGATCCCAAGGGTCGGGCCAAGGCGCTCGAGGCGGCCTATGACGCGACCCAGGGCGCGCTCGACAATCTCGACGGAACCTCCGATTTCGAGCAAGCCATGATCCAGGCGCTTACCGCCCGCTATCCCCAACGCGAGCCGATCGAGGACCTGCGCCCCTGGGACAAGGCCTACACCAACGCCATGCGCGAGGTGCTCGCCGCCTATCCCGACGATCTGGAGGCGCGCACGATCTTCGTTGAGGCAATCATGAACGAGACGCCTTGGAAGATGTGGGATCTACCCACCGGCCAGATCGCCGAGGGCGCGGGCACGGCCGAGGCCCGTGAGGTTCTCGAGGGCGCGTTCCGCGACCTGCCCGAAACCTGGAACCATCCGGGCATGCTGCATCTCTATGTCCATCTGATGGAGATGTCGCCGTTTCCCGAACTGGCGCTGCGGGTCGGTGACCGGTTGCGGGAGATTGTTCCGGATAGTGGCCACCTCACCCATATGCCGACCCATATCGACGTGCTCTGCGGCAACTATCGCGACGTGGTGGTCTACAATCAAAAGGCCATCGTCGCCGACCGCGAGTATCTCAAGCGCAACGGCGCGCTCAACGTCTATACGATGTACCGGACGCACAACCATCATTTCGTGATTTACGGCGCCATGTTCCTCGGCCAGTTCACTCCGGCGATCGAGGCGGCCCAGGAACTCATCGACACCACGCCGGAGGAGGTCCTGCGAATCCCCTCGCCGCCGATGGCCGATTTCATCGAGGGCTATTTCCCGATGAAGCAGCACGTGCTGGTCCGCTTCGGCAAATGGCAGGACATCCTCGCCCAGGATCTGCCCGAGGACCAGGAGCTCTACTGCTCGACCATCGCGATGATGCTCTATGCCAAATGCGTCGCCCATTCCGCGCTCGGTAATGTCGCCGAGGCCGAGAAAACCAAGGAAGAGTTCCTCGCCGCCAAGGCGCGAGTGCCGGACACCCGCCGGGTTCACAACAACATCCTCCCGGACCTGCTGGATATCGCCGAGGAAATGCTGAACGGCGAGCTAGAGTACCGGCGTGGAAATTACGACGTCGCCTTCGCGCATCTCAGAAAATCCGTCGAACTGGACGACAACCTGCCCTATGACGAGCCCTGGGGCTGGATGCAGCCGGCCCGCCACGCGCTCGGCGCGCTGTTGATGGAGCAGGGCCATTTCGAGGAGGCGGAGGCCGTCTATCGCGCCGATCTCGGCCTCGACAAGACCCTTAGCCGCGCCTGTCAGCATCCCGGCAATCTCTGGAGCTTGCACGGCCTGCACGAATGCCTGACACGCCGGGGCGAGACCGTGGAGGCAATGCATATCAAGCAGCAGCTCGACCAGGCCTTGGCCCGCGCCGAGGTCGAGGTCCACGCCTCCTGCTATTGCCGGCAAAGGGCGGCGGCGTGATCGGCATGACCATGGCGCTCTAGCATGATGACCGAGGCCCTCCTCTCTGTATTCGTCACGCTGTTTGTCGTGATCGATCCGATCGGCGTTGCACCGCTTTTCATGTCGCTGACGCCGACCGAGACCGTGGCCGAGCGGCGCAAGCTGGCGCTGAAGGGCGTCGCGATCGGGGCCGGTATCCTGTTCGTCTTCGGCCTGTTCGGCGAGGCCTTGTTGAACGCCCTCGGCATTGGCATGCCGGCGTTTCGGATCGCCGGCGGCATTCTATTGGTTCTCCTCTCCATCGACATGCTCATGGCGCGAGACAGCGGACTGCGCAACACCACCGAGGATGAAACCCAGGAGGGCGCCAAACGCGCTGACATTTCGGTTTTCCCGCTGGCGATCCCGCTTATCGCCGGCCCGGGCGCGCTGACATCCATCGTGCTGTTGATGGGCAAGGCGGAAGGCGACCGGCAGGTGCAGATCACCGTGCTCGCCACCACGGCGGTGGTGCTGATCCTGACTCTGCTCTGCCTGCTGGCGGCGAGCACCTTGATGAAACTGCTGGGGGTTACCGGGGTGAACGTCATCACCCGGGTCTTCGGCATCATCACCGCCGCCCTCGGCGTGCAGTTCGTGATTGACGGTGTAACGCGGGTAGTCGGCTAGTGCCAAAGCCACGGTCAATCTCACTCGTATCCCCGACGAAGGTCGGGGCCGACGCCCGTGGCGTTACCGCGTGACGGGTGGCGGAGCACTTCAGCATACCGCGCGACGTGATCCGCTATCCCCCAAATGGATAGGCATCAGGCGTGGACCCCGACCTGCGTCGGGGATACGAAAAAGAGACAATGGGCAGGGCCAATCAGAAAAACCGTTCTCGCCCGTCCATAACCCCTACATGAAGCCATGCGTTTACATCCTCGCCAGCAAGCGGAACGGGAGCCTCTATATCGGAATGACCACCGACATTCGTCGGCGGGTGGAAGAACACCGCGCGGGGTTCGTTCAACACACTAGGAAGTACCGCATCCGGCGCTTGGTCTACCTGGAACCACATCAAACCATCGAAGACGCGGCGCTCCGGGAACGACGGATCAAGGAATGGCGACGCCTATGGAAGATCCGTTTGATCGAAGCCACAAATCCAGATTGGAACGATCTCGCCCACGATCTTGTCGATTTCGATTAAAGCCGAAGAACAGTAAAGATCGTATCCCCGACGCAGGTCGGGGCCGACGCCTGTAGCTAGGACAAGCGACGGGTAGCGGAACAATTCGGCGGGTCCCGCGGCTGATCGACCATCCGTCGTGTGCCCTCTTCTCGGGCGTGGACCCCGACCTGCGTCGGGGATACGAAAAGACAAAACGGATCAAGCCCCTCCATACCATCCCATCTTGTATCCCGCCGACCACGCTGCCATGGTTTCATCAGCGACTGTTGCAAGCGGTGCCGGAAGAACCCCATGAACGACAGCTCACAAGCTTTCGCCTCGGCCAGTAGTTTCGCCGAGAACTGGCGGGAAAGCGTTGAAGCCCTGACGAATGATCTGGGAGCCGCGCCAGGGACCCTGGGCATCCTTTACACCGGCGAGACCTTCGCGCCGCATATAAGCGAAATGCTCTCGGTCGTGCGCGAGCGTACCGGCGTCACGGATTGGGTTTCCGCCGCCGGATACGGCGTTATCGCGGCCGGCGAGGAACATTTCGGCCAGCCTGGCGCGACGGCGATGATCCTTGACCTTCCCGGCGATGGTTATCGGTTGTTCTCGGGCGGCGGCGACGCGGGGGCCAGACTAGCCGCCAATCACGCGGACTGGATCGCCGAGGCAACGATGCCGCTCGCCATCACCCATGTCGACCCACGCCATCGGGAAGCCATGACCGCCGTGTCGACCATGTCCGAGGCCACGAACGGTTTTCTGATCGGCGGCCTGACGGCAGCGGCGGGCGAGACTCCGCACCAGGCCGGCGGCGCGTCAAGCTCCGGTGGCGATTGTATCAGCGGCGTTGCTCTCTCCCCCTTGGTGATCGAGGTCGCGACGGCGCTCAGCCAAGGATGCACCCCACTCGGCGAAGCGCATACCGTGACCCGCGCCCAAGACAATATTCTGATCGAGCTCGATGGACGCCCGGCGCTCGACGTGATGGTCGAGGAAATCGGCCCCGAACTCGCCTCGGACCTCCGACGCATCGGCGGTGTCATTTTCGCCGCCCTGCCGGTCCCGGGTTCCGATACCGGGGACTATACCGTGCGCAACCTCGTCGGCCTTGATCCAGAGCATAAGGCCGTGGCCATCGCCGAGACGGTCTCGGAAGGCGACCCGGTCCTGTTCTGCCGCCGCGACCGGGACAGCGCGGTCGAGGATATGCGGCGCATGACGGAGGACCTGAAGCGCCGTGTCGGAGACAAGCCGATCCGGGGCGGCCTCTATATCTCCTGCGCGGCGCGCGGACCGAACCAATTCGCCGCGCCGGACCGCGAGACGGACATCATTCGCGAAACCCTGGGCGACTTTCCGATGGCCGGTTTCTTCGCCAATGGTGAGATCAGCCGGGATCGGATCTATGCCTATACCGGTGTATTGACGCTGTTTCTTTGAAAAACATCGGCGAATGTCGAGCCGGTTACCGTGAGACGCAGGACCCGCCCACGCAAATCCGTCTTCGCGTCAACAAGGCGCGCCCGCTCGATCGCTCTATCGGCACCATCCCGATCCTCGAGACGCCAAAGGGCGCGCGCGAGATCAAGGTAGCATTCTCCCTGGTCGGCGCCAGCGAGGAGCGCCTTGCGCGCCAAGCGGGCCGCCGCCTCGAACATCGCGTTGGCGAGAGCCGCGCGTGACATCGCGGTTAGTGTCCGGGCGTCCCCGCCCCGAAGAACGCCCAACCGAGCAAGATAGCGCCAAGCGCCCTGGTGGTCCCTGCGACGGTTAGAGAGCCGGCCCATCGCCGCCATGGCCGAAGGGTCAACCGGCGAGCGAGTCAGGATATGGCGTGCCGTTCGGTCCGCTCCGGAGAGATCGCCGAGCGCCAAGCGCGCGTGCAATCCAACATTCAGGTCAAAGGGACTTGGCGGCGCGATACAACCCAGCCGACCAAGCAGTGTCAACGCGCGTCGGTTCTCCGCTCGGCTGGCGAGAGCGGCGGCGAGAAAGGACTGCGCATGGTGGTGACCTGGTTTCAAAACGATGGCGCGGCGCCCGGCATCCAGCGATGATATGGCACCCGAGCCCGCCTGGGCGGCGCGCGCCAACAACATCCAACTTCGAGGATCATCCGGCGCCCGGCAAATCGCGCGCCGCAGATCAACGACCGCCCGAGCGCCATCACCGAGACGCAACGCCAGCCCGCCCGCCTCCCGGGAGCCGGCGGACCAATCCGGAGAGACGACCAAAGCGGCTTTCACCGCCTGAAGCGCCGGACGCCATTGACCGGCCCGCAACAGCCGGTCCGCCTCGCGGGCGAGTTGCTCGAAACCGGGTTCCACTACACTGCCTCTCGGGCGCGCGCGACCGGCGCGCAATGCAAGACACCAGCGGCCGGCTCCTGGACGAGAGTCCGGTCTTGCAAGCCAAGCGTTTCTCGATAGGACGCGATTAGCGCTTCAACGGGCCCCGGCGCGAAACGCGCGTTATCGATTTTCCCCTCGGTGGCGGGAACCGGGACAATAGTCGCGAGGTCCGGAATTCGGTCCGCCGAGATATGGGGAACTCGGGCGGCGTCGAGAATATCGGCGATCGCGATGCATGAGTAGTGCTCGGGCCCAGTGGCGATGTGACGGGTCAGATTTTTGAAACAGGCATCCCGGCTCCGGCTTATCGCCCCGCCTCCCTCGGCGAGGTCGACAACCATGTCCATCGCGCGGTCAACAGTGTCCGCCCTCGGATTGACCAGATTGGACAGATAGAGGTCGTGCCAGCAATTGTCATCGACGGCTAAGCTGACCGCCGGCGTTCCCAGCAGCAGCGCCTCGGTTCCGGTGGTGCACCCGGGATGCACAAGAACGCGCGCGGCGGCGGTCCAGGCCAGATGGTCGCCCTCGCGTATCACCCGCGCGCGGTCGCCCATGCCCGCGGCGATTTCAACCCAGGGCTCCAGGTTTTCCGTTGGATGCGGGCGGATGATCAATGGCCATGGAGATCGTTCCCGGGCTTTTCGAACGAATTCCCCCACGGCCGCGAGGTTCGTTCGTTCCCAGGCGCACCAGGTGAAGAAATCATCCAGATCATCGGCTTGACGCGGATCCAGCACCCCGACATTCGCACAGGTATCGAAATACGCCAGCGTGTCGCCGTCTCGCGGGTTGATGCTTGAGAAATTCGTGTTGATCAGGATGAAATCACCATATCGGCGGCGTAGATCCTCCGCCGCCGCGTGCACATCCCCAATGAACGCACCCTTAAGCAAATCAACGCGCGGATTTCCCACGACGTGGATTGAGCCGGAAAGCGCGCCGAACCGAGCCCGAAGCATCTCCGCCTGGGATTCACCGTTCGCGAATACGATATCACAGACCTCGTCAATCGCCGCGGCGTAGCAGCGATGGATTTCGCCTTCGCCGATCACCCCGAGGGTTTCCTCCTCGATCGAGGCGACCAGGTGGCCGTGACGCTTGGCTTCCCGCATCTCGACGCATTGCGCCGCGTTGTTTCCCTTGAAGAGCGCCACGCCGGGAGGCAATACGGCCCAGTTCCGCCAAGCTGTCCATTGCGGGAGCAGTACGACATCGAAGCCACGCTCGACCGCGACCGCCGCGATCAGGGCCCGGCTTTTCAATTCCCGGTCCGCCTCTTCGATCAGCAGGTAGAGGAGACGGCGCGTCATTACGGGTGCTTCTCCCAGTTCGATCTCGGCCACGTCGCCCGGAAAGTCATGGTTCTTCGCCATCTCGATTGCTTATCGCTCGATTGCCCCCGCCACAAGGCACATAATGGCCCCGAGCCCGGCTGTTCAGACGAGAGGTAGCATCCATGTCCGACACTCCCATTCACGACGTATACGCCATTCGCTACGGCGAGCAAAAACTCCGACCAGAGGGATCGACCTTCATCGGCGGCGATCCGGCGAAGATGATCCGGGGGTTGGACTTTTTCACCTATGTCATCAAGGGCCCGTCGGGAACCTTCGTCGTCGATACCGGCATGAAGGCGGATCTCTCAGGCGAAGGGGGACGGGAGTTTCTGATCGAGCCGGCGGAGGCTCTTTCCCGGATCGGCGTCGATCCGAAATCCGTCGACAAGGTGCTTCTCACGCACGCGCATTTCGATCATGTCGGCAATCTGGATCATTATCCCAATGCTCACTTCACCATCCATGAAGAAGAGATGATGTCGATTACCGGGCCTGACATGAACTACGCGCCGTTCAAGCTCGCCTACCACAAGCGCGACACCACGCGGCTCGTGGAACTGCTCTACGAGGAGCGTCTGTCCTTCTACACCGAGAAAGTGACGCCGGTGGCGCCGGGGATTGAGTTTCATCTGGTCGGCGGTCACGCGCGCGGCCAACTGGTCCTGCGGGTACATACTAGGCGCGGCTGGATCGTGCTCGCCTCCGACGCGGTGCATCTCTACGAGGAAGTCGAGGACGAACGCCCCTTCGCGATTTTCTATGACCTGAAGGACATGATCGACGGCTATCGCGCCTGTTTCGAACTCGCGGGCGGTATTGACGGACTGATCTCGGGCCATGACCCCAAGGTAACGGACTGGTATCCGGCGATCGCTCCGGAGTTCGAGGGGATTGTCCTCGACCTCGGGGCCGCCCCGAACCGATGATACTTCAGCGCGTGGCGGCGCTCTCGGGTTGAGTCGGACATGGCAACGATCGAATGTGAAGACCTGGCGATGGAACGGGCCCTGCGCGCCCATGCCGACTTGTTATTGGAGCAAGGAGGAACCATCGCGCCCGGTGTTGTTATTCGCTCACGCAACGGAGAGATCTCGGTTGCGCATCCGTCACCACCACCGGACGGTCCGATTATCACCGTCCCGGACGCAAGCTTGGTTCGCATGGTGGATGGTGTTCTGAGCCTCGAAGGCGATGATATCGTGCCCGGGAGTGAGTTCGCCAACCTGCCCGAAAACCAGCAAAGCATCCTGGCGGCGCAGAGCGACGTTTACAATCTAGGGCAAAAAATCGGTAAAACACGCGATCGGGTCCCGAAAATCTACTATCAAGCCGCGCCCGAGCTTCTCACCGCGTTACTGACGAGAAGACTGCCCGGCGAGAACCCCGACGCCGCGCCAGTGATTGAGCCGCCGGATGTCCTCACCGCGTTTCTGGGCTCGCGTCTGCTCTCCTGGCGCGAATCCGGCGCGCCGGCTCGGACCTCGGAAGTGTTGATGAGCCTTATCGACTATTTCGACCATCACCCGAGCGGCACCCGATACGATGCCCTGGCGTCTCCGGCCCTTCTATCGGTCTCGGCGGCTAGATGCGGAACGCCCCACGATGCCTGCTTCATCAACTACCACGCGGGCGATCCACATGCGATGTTCATCCAACACGGCTTCGTCGACACAAACACATTCTTTACCCGATTGCCAAGCTTCGATATGGAGCTCCCGGAGATCGGGTTGATACGGATCAAACCGGGCCGACCCCGGCGAGGTCACGCGAACCGTAAGGAAAGTGACCGGGAACGCGCGTTCCCGACCCCCGTTCTCCGATCCACCGATACCGATAGCCTCGAGGTCTCGAACCTCGTCATAAAAAGGATAGGCAACCGTTCGGTTCTACGCCGAGGCTTGGGGATCGCGCTCCTGGAACATTTGCAAGGCCACGACCAGACATCGATCAATCGCGTGATGGACCGGGTGGAGTGGGAGATCCTTCAGCGAACGCGGTCTTTCTATGCCGGGCTTCGCAACCTCGCCATGGCGTCAACCGATGCCGTCGATCCCGCGCCGGTGCTCGCCCTCTGCGAGCATCAGGACGCGGTCATCAACGCCTATATCGAAGGCATGGCGGCCCGATAAACCTCATTCCAAGGACTAGACCCCCACCGCCGTACCGTCACGCCTGGGATCCGCCGCACCCGCGAGCGCGCCGCTCGACGGATCACGGGACACCGCCTGCATGCCGCCACACATCATCGTGTAAGCCGCCGGCTGGCTGATCTCGTGTCCTCGGCGCTTGAGTTCAGCGACCACCTCCGGCGCGACCCGATCCTCCAGGATCACCTCGCGGCCATCCTGAAGCCGCGCGCGGGGTGCCTCGATCGCCTCGCGCAGGTTCAGACCATAGTCCATGTAGTGAACCATCGCCTGGGTTTGGGTCTGCATGATGCCGTAACTGCCCGGCGTGCCCAGCGCCAGGACCGCCTCGCCGTCGCGCGTTGAAATCGACGGGGTCAGGCACATGGCGAAGCGCTTGCCGCCCACCAGATGGTTCGGCGACTTGGGATTGAGATCGCCCCAGTTCATGAAGTTGTTCATGCAAACGCCGGTTCCCGGAATTACCACGGTCGACCCCCAGGGCGAGCCCAGGGACTGGGTAAGGCAGATCATGTTGCCGTGCCGGTCCGCCACCGAGGTCGAGGTGGTGTGCTGACGCGCCTCGGCGACCTCCGGCGGTGGAGGATTGCCGAACTGTTCGGTGCGCGCGGTAATCGGCTCGCCGTCCAGAACCCGCGCGCGCATCGGCGCCACGCTGGCCTCCTCCAAAAGCGCACGGATATCGTCGGGAGAGCGGTTGTTGTTCAGGATCCTCGCCTCGGCGGAAAGGCGGATTGCCCGTAGCACCCGGTCGAGATGCTCAACCCCCAAATGCTCCAACGCACCCATATCCATGCCGTCGAGAATGCGCAGTGCCAGGGAGAACTGAAAGCTCTCCGCCGGCGGTGGCGGGACATGGACCAGCAGATCGCGATAGGCGGCGACGATCGGCTCCTCCCAAACCGGCTCGACCGCTTCCAAATCCGCCATGGACATCGGCCCGCCGAGCGCGCGGATATGCTCGACCATTTTTTGGCCAAGCGGGCCGCCAAACAGATATCCAGGTCCCTCGGAGGCGATCGCCTCGTAGGTCGCCGCGAGCTCCGGCTGTTTCAGGACCCATCCCTCGGCCAGTTCCCCTACGTCCGGCATGTAGACACGCCGCCATTCCGGCGTGCTCGCGCGGATATCGGTGGCGGCGGCGCTGTGCACATAGAGACCGCCTACTGGAAAACCGTCCCGGGCATGCCGGATCGCCGGCGCCAGCACCTGCTCCAGCGGAAGCGTGCCGTAAGTCTCCAACAACGCGCACCAGCCCGCGAGATTACCCGGGACACCGCTCGCCGAGGCGCCGGTGTTGATATCCTCCTGCCCCAAGCGGTCGGAGAGAAACTCCGCTGGCAGCGGTGGGATGAAATCGAGGCAACGCACCCGCTTTTCCGCCTCGATCCAGCAGGTCGCCGCGCCGAGCCCTGCGAGCCCGGACATGAACGGCTCCACGACGTTGAGCGTCGCCATGGTCGCGACCACCGCGTCGAAAGCATTGCCGCCGGCCCGAAGCATCTCGCCTCCCGCGCCGGAGGCCAGGGGATGCGCCGAGGCAACCATGCCGCCGGTCGCGCGCGCGGGTGAATGGGTAAGGCTCATGGCAAGGATCTCCGGTGACGATGCTCTTGGACATCATGAGCTTATGCCCCGCGCGCCACCCTCGCAACGTAGCGAAGTTGTGATCCGATCCGTCCCTTGCTGATTGGTGCGGTGCTGATAGGCTGTCGCCAATTCAACCAAATCCGGAGACAGTTCATGAAGCTCATCAATTCGATCGGCCCGAACCCGCACATGGTACGCATGTTCATCGCCGAAAAAGGCCTCGAAATCCCAATGGAGGAGATCGATATTCGCGGCGGCGTGAACCGTCAGCCGGAGTTCCTGAAGGTTAATCCCAAGGGTCAGAGCCCGGCGCTCGTCACCGATAGTGGCGACGTGATCACCGAAATCACGGTCATTTGCGAGTATCTCGAGGACTTGCACCCCACCCCGTCGCTAATCGGCACGACCGCCGAGGAACGTGGCGAGACCCGGATGTGGACCCGGCGCATTGATCTCGGCATCTGCGAGCCGGCGGCCAATGGTTTCCGTTATGGCGAGGGCTTGAAGATGTTCGAGTCCCGCATGCGGTGCATCCCCGAGGCCTCCGACGGCCTAAAAGCCGTGGCTCAGGATAATCTCGCCTGGCTGGACGAGCAGATCGCGGGCAAGACCTGGGTTTGCGGCGACCGGTTCACCATGGCCGATGTCCTGCTGTTCGCCTTCACCAATTTCTTCGGCAATGTCGGACAGCCGCTGAACCCGGAACACAAGAACATCGCCGCCTGGTTCGAGCGCGCCAAGGCCCGTCCCAGCGCCGCCGCGTAAACCGGGCGCTCGATAGAGCCAACGAAATCCATCCCCGTCGTTCCGCCGCCAGGCGGGGCGGCGGGGATTTTCGCCACAACGCGACCAAGACCGAGTTCGCGGCCGACACTCTGTGCCAACCGGCAAAATCGTCAGGCTCTCAAAGGCGCGTTTTGTCGTCGTCCTCGCGCAAGCGTGGGCTCCTGATTAACCGGTCCCGATTGCCATTCGACCAAAATCTCGTACGGCTTCGCTCCTCGGGAGCATCGTCATTCGAGCGACGGTGACAGGCGCGGTGTCAGTCGAGATCTTGTCGAGCGGCATCGATCCCCTCGGCCAATTTTTTGGGGTCGCCCAGTTCGCGGGCCAGGATCAACGCCAGCTTGGACAGGAACAGCGCCTCCTTGTCCTCGCCGACCTGATCGATGGCATCCGCCAATTGACTGTAAAGCCGCTCCAGGTCCTCGAGGGTTAATCTCTGCTTAGGGCCGCTCATGATTCCGTCCCCACCTCGACATCCCCGAATAGACGTGCCATCGCCTTGTTTATGAGGTTCGGCTCGAAACACCGCCAACGCCCGGCGACATGACCGTCTGGCCGCAGCAGATAGCAGGTCCCCACGCGCGCGTCATATCGGGAGAACAGATGTTCGTCGGCATCGACTATCCGCCCGTGCTCCGATGCCCCCGACCGACATATATCGACTCGCGTCACGCCGTCGGGGTGGAGGTCCGAGTCCACCTCGAAACAGAGTAGGGTCGGGCCGACGGCGAGGAGATCGACCAGATGACGACCGTCGTGGAGGCGTGTATCCACAAACGCGGCGCCGGTCCTCGGGCCGGTCTCGAACAGAGCGTCATCGTCGGTTTCGGCGTTGAGCGGGCTTTCCTGATAGTCGTATGGCTGGGACTGTCTGGGATTCGCCAGGTCACCGGCCCAGGCGTGTTTCAACGCGAGAGACAGCGCCGCGTCGCGCATCAGCCGGTAGCCGCGGCTGGGCGGGGTCATGAAGGCGGTGCTTTTGCCGGCCTGCTCGAAGATCTCCATGGTGGCGGGTCGACGTTCTCGCGAATAGCTGTCGAGCAAGGTGTCCGGCGCCTTTCCGGCAAGCACGGCGGCCAGTTTCCAGCCGATGTTATTGGCGTCGGCGATCCCGGAATTAAATCCACGCACCCCGAAAATCGGCACCAGATGCGCGGCGTCACCGGCGAAGAACACCCGCCCGTGGCGATAGTCGTCGAGACAGATGCAATGGGCCTTGTAGAGCTACGACATCTCCAATTCCCACGGCGCGGACTCGCCGATCCAATCAAGATGGCCTTGGATGCGCCGTCTTACCCGTCCGGCTTGCAATTCAACCTCCGGGTCCTGGTCCTCGCGGAGTTGATAGTCCACGCGCCACAAACCGCCGGGTTGTTTGTGTATCAACATCGTCGCGCCGGGATTGGAGGGCGGGTCGAACCAGGCATGGCGCTCGGTCGGCAGGGCGCTGTCGATTTTGATGTCGGCGATAAGGTAGGTGCCCTCATGGGATTGTCCGTTCATTCCGATACCGAAGGCGCTCCGCATCACGCTTCTAGCGCCGTCGGCGGCGACCACGTAGCGCGCGTCGAGGGCGTATTCACCGTTCGGCGTGTCGATCGTGAGCGTGACTTTGTCATTGTCCTGAACGGCGGCCGTGACCTTGGAGCGCCAGCGAAGGTCGGCACGGTCGTCGGCTCTGATCCGGTCGACCAGGAACTGTTCCAGATAACATTGCTGGAGATTGATCATTGGGCCGAACCGCTCCTCGGGAGAGTGCGGCATCTCCAGGCGAAAGATGACATCGCCTCGATAGAAGGTCCGGCCCCGGGTCCAGGCCAGGGCCTTGGCGTGAACCGGCTCCGACACACCCAGACCGTGCAGGATTTCCTGGCTGCGGCGGCTGAAGGCCAGCGCTCGGCTGCCCTCGGAAACATTACGCTTTGGCTCCAGCACCACGGCGCGGACGCCGTGACGCGCAAGCTCCAACGCCGTCACCAATCCGACCGGCCCACCGCCGACGATCGCGACGTCGTGGATGGTCCGGGCTCCGTCCATCTCGGTCGGCCGCCGGAAGGGGAAGTCCTCGTATGTGAAATACAGGGAATCGGACCGCGCGGGTTCGGGCATATGCATCGCTCAGGCTGCCCGGCTCAGACCGCGACCGCGTGCGAGCATGGATTTCAAGCTCTTCGCCAGATCGCCGAGATAGCGGACATGTTCTTCCTCGATCGTGTGGCGCGGCGTGTGTTTATACTGTGTGGCGTACCAGGCCTTGCGATCGGCGATCGCCTCGCGCATCTCGGTGGGAGAAGGCGTTGCCGCGTTGCCAAGCAGGATCTCGCGCACCCAGCGAGCCTGATGCTCGAACACCATGTTAAGCGCGGTATCTGTATTGAAGAATCCCTGAAGAAACAGGCCCGGCCAATCCGGCGGCACGATCCTCATATAGAGGTCGAGTTCATTGTTCTCGACCTTGAGGACCTCCAGCGGGATGAAGTCGAGATCGATTTCGTATCCTGTCGCGGCGATCAGAACGTCGAACTCCTCTTCGGTCCCGTCGACGAAGCGTAGGGTCTTGCCATTCACGGTCTTGATGCCGTGCTTCACCTCGATCCGTCGGTAGGCGATATCGGTGCAGACCGTGGCATTCGAGGTGACATGCGTCAGTTCGGTAGGCGGCTTAAAGCCGAGATCCGCCATGTCGCCATGCGCCAACCAGACCAGAAACTTGACCAGCCGCCTGCGCAGGGCGCGGGGAATCCAGGGCCGTTGGATCTTGGCCGTGATATCGGTGAAGGCCCGCCCAAACATTAGCTTGGGCAGAACCACCACGCCGGATCGCGCGACCAGCACACAGCGGGGCGCGGTCACGCAAACATCGCTGACGATGTCGCAGGCGCTGTTGCCGACACCGACCACGCAGATCCGCTTGCCAACATAGGGTTCCGGCTCGCGGTAGTGATGCGAGTGTAGATACTCGCCACCGAAGGCCTGGAATTCCGGCACTTCCAACGGCTTGGTGAGATGCCCGCTGGCGACGATCACGGCGTCGAAGGTCTCGGTGTCGCCCGCCGTCGTCTCGACCTTCCATTTGGGCGGCTCGGAAGCCGGATCGAAAGCGGGGCGGATTTGGCGGACGGGGGTGTTGAAGCGAATTCGCGGCGTTACCAGGAAATGTTCGGCATAGCGGACCAGATAGCGATGCATGTCGACATGGTCGGGAAACGCCTGGGTCTCGGCGTCGAAGGCTAGGTCGCTGAAACGCGTCACCCCGCGCGAGGTGTTGATGTGCAGGGTTCGATAGGCCGATGAGCGTCCGTTGTCGTTGCGATAGCACCACATGCCGCCGATCTGGCTTCCGATCTCGAAGACCGTGACATCAAAGCCGCAGGCCAGTAGGTACTTGGCGTTGGCCAGCCCACAAGCCCCGGCGCCGATTACCGCGACCCGCTTGTCCGAACGTTGATTGGGTCCGGCGGGCGGCCCGGCAAGGCGACGCTGGAAGGCTGATTGGGTTTCGGTGGTCATGCATCAATCTCCCCGCGCCTGAATAGCAAGGCTAGGGCGCGGGCGGCTAGTCGTTCGTTGCGGCGGCTTGAGGAAACTCGCAACAAGTTTGTCGGCTGACGATCATCCAACGCTAAGAAAACCTTAACAATTTCCGGCTAAAAAAACGGCGCGACCGGGCGGACCAGCGGTCGTCCCGCCGGAGCCTGGAAACGGCCACTGGTCCACCAAACTCGCTTCCCCGCTGGAGTATCCGGGATGCGCTTTTGTCCGGGTTCGGATTGCCTCTGACGCCCCGCCATGGCATCTAGCGGCGCTTAACGCGCAACCCTGGATGAACTGGTATTCCCACATGGATGAGAAACGCGCCCGCGGGATGTTCGATACCGCGCTTGGGGACTATCGACAGGAATTCGCCCATTTCTTCATCGCGCGGATGATGGGGCTGGAGATCTCGTATCCCGATGATTTTTGCCGGGTGGACTTTCCCGTCGCCGACTTCTTGTTCAATCCCCAGGGCAGCTATCACGGCGGCATGCTCGCGACGGTCATGGATATCTCCATGGGCCACCTGATCAAGCACACCACCGGCGTCGCCGGCGTGACCCTGGAGATGAAGAACCAGTATATGCGCCCGCTGACCAAGGGGCCGGCGCGCTGCGAGGGTCGGTTCATTCGCCAGGGCCGCTCAATCAGCTTCTTGGAGTCGCAGATCTGGGACGGCGACGGCAAGCTCTCGGCGCATGGCACCTCGACCTGGAAGATGGGCGAGGCGCCGGCGAATGGCTGACGACGTCGCGGCCGAGCCCAGCCGCTATTGCGTAATTGGCATGGGTGTCGTGACCCGTGGGCACCAAACCGTTGTTTGCAAACCCGCCCAATAGGCGTTAGCGGTTCGGGGTGGAAGTATTTTCGCCTCGTTGGCCCATCTGGATACACGTTGAATGGCGACTTTCGCCGACATGAGCCCGCGCCCGATCCGGGCGAGCGAGGCCGATAGCGCCTACGCCTGGTGGCGTCTCGTCGCGTCGATGGTGATGAGCAGCATCGGTGGCGTCGGCCTGTGGTCGTCGGTGGTGCTTCTCACCGAGGCCGAACAGCATTTCGGGATCGATCGAGGCGACGCCTCGCTGCCCTATACCGCGGTCATGACCGGGATCATGTTCGGCAACGTTTTCATGGGAAGGCTCGCCGACCGGTTCGGGGTGATCGCGCCCGTTCTGATCGGCTCGGTCGCGCTGGGGATCGGCTATTCCTGGGCCGCCTTCACGACCAATCTCTGGATTTTTCTCTTTATCCAGGGCGTATTGATCGGCGGGCTCGGAACCAGTTCGACCTTCGGCCCACTGATCGCGGCGATCTCTCACTGGTTTGTTCGGCATCGCGGGATCGCCGTGGCGCTGGTGGCGAGCGGGAGCTATGTGGCCGGCACGATCTGGCCTCCGGTCGTGGAGTTTCTGATCGACCGGTTGGGATGGCGGGACACGCATCTCATCATCGCGGCGATCTGTGTCGTGGTGATCCCGCCGTTCACCCTGGCGCTCCGGCGAAAGCCTCCGCCGGAGCCGTCGATCGGCGCCGAGATCGCGGCGGAGGCGGCAAGCCAAGGCGCTCCGGCCGGCGACAAGGGGAGACCTCCTCCGGTGTCCTTGCCGGTTCTTCAAGCGCTGCTGATACTCGCCGGAATAGCCTGCTGCGTGGCGATGTCGATGCCTCAGGTACATATCGTCGCCTATTGCGTGGACCTGGATCTCGGTCAGGCCCGCGGCGCGGAAATGCTGTCCATCATGCTGGGCCTGGGCGTGGTCAGCCGGATCGGCTTCGGTTTTCTCATGGACCGGATAGGCGCACTTTGGACACTGATGGCGAGCTCGTCCCTGCAGGCGTTGTCGCTGCTGCTCTATCTACCGGCGGACGGGCTCTATTCGCTCTACCTAGTCTCAGCCTTGTTCGGCCTGTTTCAGGGCGGGATCGTTCCGACCTACGCGGTGATCATCCGCGAGTATTTCCCGGC
>Ga0181593_10000596_pt1 | contig 31835 bp, 17 predicted proteins | sample 071ome_19_FD_133756 | JGI IMG/M metagenome (GOLD analysis project Ga0181593, IMG submission 133756) | Coastal salt marsh microbial communities from the Groves Creek Marsh, Skidaway Island, Georgia - 071413AT metaG (megahit assembly) | ecosystem: Environmental > Aquatic > Marine > Intertidal...
ATAACTTCAACCCGACAGTAGATCTAAAGAAAGAGCTAGTTTTCGATGAGGTAGCAAAGAAGCTTTCGGGCGCTTTGTTAGATCGCGTGAACGAAAGCGTTGCGAGCGCCATCGAAGCCAAGCAGAACCGAACGGAAAAAGAGAAAACATTCCTCACTCGAAGAAATAAGGCAACAAAGGCAGCAAAGAGAGCCATGACTCTTAGAGCAAAGCTAGGAGACAACTCCTTCGATTCTGTCTTGAAGAGCACCAAGATTGTGTCTCAGATGAACACAGACAAGCTCTCAAAGCTCTATCAGATTGCAGAGGAGTACCCTTCCTCTTTTAGCACCGACTCAAAAACCGTGAAGATTCTTCTCAATCTGATCTATTCTTCATACACTTCGGGCATGAATGCTGTCACGAAAGAGGGGGTCTTTTATAAGAGTGGACCTCTGTTTGAAAACTTTAGTCAGTTTGAGGATGTGTTCCGCTTTTTCGCCTCAGTCCATTATGATCCTCGTAGCGGGGGCGCTACTAGCGAGATCGCACTAGATCTTGCACGGATTCACGGGGGAAAGCTCTCAGACTATATTGCCCCTACTGTTTATGACGAGGATTATGAGCCTGATGTCACTTCCTATGTGATTGATAAGGGCGTGGTGGAAAATTATTTCGAGGGATCAAAAGGATTGGATGATAAGCTCACAGCTTTGAGGACAGGCTATGTTTCTTTCGGAGCAGATTTGACTTATCTACTTGTGTCCTCGGTTATGGAGCAAAACGACACCCTTGCGGGGAGACAAATCTTAGCTCTCTTCAACTCAGGATCAGCTTCTGAAATGAAGATGCTCCGAGACACGGCTACTAAGATACTTCTTGATGGGCCTACCTCTCCTGTTGCCAATCTCATTTCGAGCATCAAATCGAGCTTGGAGAGAGACGATAAAAACTTACCTGACGCAGCAAGCTTCATCTCAGATGATGATACTCTTAGGAAGGAGTTTAATGCCGCAGGGTTGAGTGAGAATAGTCTTGCCCATCAGTTAGCGAGTCGGGGGTCTTATGAGGGGGCATTACTTGAGGTGCAGGGGGCTGAAATATTCTCTGAAATTGGCACTCAAGTTTTGACCTTAGTGCGTAGAGGATCTCTGTTGGGAGAGCAGGGAGAGCGGAATACTCTTAGTATGTTATCTGAGGTGTTTAAAGCATCTCTAAACGATGATTCTGAGGAGTATGTTGAGTTTAGGGCGCGACTCAAGTCTCATGTCTCAGAGAATCTTGATTATTACAATCAGAGACTGAACACGGACTTAGGTCTTGAGGAGATGATGACTTCTTATTTCCTTCAGTTAGAGGACTACTTGAAAGAGCAAGACTTCCTGTATCGTGCTGAGAGGCGTGGTCTTGCGGAGATGCTTGTCGCAGCGGAAGAAGCGGAATCTCTATAGAGCCTTTATCTTAAACCCCTCTCTCGTGAGACATAATAGACGAGAGAGGGTATTTATATGAGCGTAGACGTACAGGTTGCTCATGCTTGCCCACACTACATCAGATATGAGTTAGTGGGTATTTTGGGGGGGAGAGAGGTCATACCACAGTCCCCTATTTCAGGTTCGGGTCTTTTATCTTTATCGGTAGATGGAGTAGAGGTTCCCCCTAGCGGATTACATTCAGATGTGATGGTGGTCTTCCCTAAGGTAGGTCCTTATCGTTTTAGGGTTGGGTCGAACAATTTGGTCATTTCGGGGGACGGAGTAGTTCTGCTTGAGATAGACTTCCCTGCGAGGATTTTCACGCAGAGGGCTTTATTAGAATATATTTCAGCGAGGTTGCCTTTTGGGTTGGCTGTGTTCTCGGAGGGGGGGAGCATCCGATTGAGTGGTGGGCAGAGCTACCGCAGGTTAGAGTTAGGGGGTAGTGGCTTGAGTTCTTTGGGGTTTAGGAGTCAGAAATATGTAGTTAAGAGTCGGGAGTTATTTCCGAGTTGGAAGCTAGTGAAGCAATCGGGTTCGATAGGTTATAAGATACAGACGAGCGGGGTTGTGGCAACGGAGTCTATTTTGAAGATTTCGTACACTACGGAGAAGAGTTATTGTCGCAGGTGTGAGGGTACGGGAGTGGAGAATGATTTAAGGTTTGGAGATGATGGGAACATGAAGATGGTGGGGGGTTATGATCTTCTTTATCAGAGGGTAGCGAAGATATTGCTTACAGAGAGGGGTTCTAACCCTTATCATCTTTTTTATGGGAGTACGGCGGATCGTCTTATAGGTCAAAAAGTATCTGCGGGGGTCATTTCGTCTCTGAAGGAGTCTGTTAGGGACGCGCTCGACACGCATATTTCGATAGAGACTCAGCAGGCGAAGGTACAAGAAATGTCGTCAGAGGAGCGTCTTTTAAGGGTAAGATCAGTAGACGTTTCTATGGTGGGTGACGATGAGACTTCTTATTTGGTGAGAGTTTCGGTAGAGAGCTTTTCGTCTAAGGTAGTTAATATCAACGTAGTTTTTGCAGTACCCGGCTCGATACCTTTAGATGGAGATTTAGCATGATAGAGATCATCACACCGAGCGGTTCGAGGGCGAGAGGGCAAGCCACTTACACCACCGCTATTTCTGAGGTTAGAATTAGGGGTTATGCGGTTGGGGCTACTTCTATTTCAGTAGAATATGACGGATATACATACACATCGGGGTCGGGGGACGTTTACTTAGGGGGGGCAGGGGATTTTGTTTTCCCCCACCCCGAAAACTATGAGAGTGGGGTTGATCTCATTTCGGGTGTGAATACTTTTCAGATCAGGGCAGACCAAGTATCTGAGGGTTCTCCGTTTGGGTCAGTCAACGTAGTCTTAACCGCAGAGGTTACGAACTTATTAGACCCCCCTACGGGTTTGAGGGTAGAGCGCAGGACGAATGCGATAGAGTTGTTTTTCCCGCACGTTGACCCTGAGGTTCTTTACTACAATATCTACGCCTCAAATGTGTCGGGCGGTGGTTTAGACGGGTACGCTAAGATTAATTTCGACCCGATAGACCCACAGGGATATGGTTCTAGGAGAGAAAACAGTAGCGCAATCGAGACGTTTAGTCGGGACATTTCAGCGCAAGAGGCATCTCGATTATTTCTTGATTTCAAGGTGGTGCAGAAAGAGGGTCTTGTAGAGGAGCTAGAGGAGCATGACTTAAAATCTGTTTTTGTACCTGAAGGTGCGAGCAGATTGAGGATAACGACGCTTGTTTCTTCTGTGGATTTAGTGTCAGAGGTGAGCTTCCTTCACAACCGAAATGCAAATATTTCATTTAGTCCTAGAACGAACTTAATCGGTAGGCTTTCTTCTTTACCTGTGAGCGCCCCTGTCTATTATGTGGTGACGGCTGTGAAATTGGTGGAAGGAGTAGAGGTAGAGTCGAGGTATTCCGCAGAGGTAGCGGGGACACCGATACCCGTAACGCCGAGCAACACATCAATCCCGAATGTCTCTAGGGAGCAGTTAACTAGAGACATGGTGTCGTCAATATTCTTAGCGCAGCCTGATGTCTCTGTTCAGGTGGGTTCTGTGATACGAGATGTCGTAATCGACCCTTTTGTTTCAGAGATGGAGCGATCTAGGTTTTTATTAGATTTCGCCTATAGGTCATCGAGTTTTACGGGTCTTTTACAGATAGATGACCCTCAGAACACGGGTTCTTCTCTCGCAGTAGAGAACTCCTCTTACAAGACCGCGCTGAAGTCAGCGTTATTTCTGCAATCGAATCAAGACGTGCAGGATTTAATAGACGGGGCTTTTGAGAAGTTAGCGTCTAATTATGGGGTCACGAGGAAAAGGGGTACAAGTGCGGTAGGTGAGGTTTCTTTTTACACGACAACGCCCCCGACATTCACTTTAACTGTTCCAAGAGGGACAACGGTGACAGGTTCGGGGCAGAGTTTTATAACAACGCAGGGTGCGACAATACTCTTAGATGAGGCGAGTCGTTATTATAATCCTGTGACGAAGAGGTACTCGATCACGCTTCCTATTTCGAGTCTGGACTTGGGGAGCGCGGGGAACTTAACCACAGGTAAGATTAATTCGGGTGCTCCTTTAGGGCTACTTGTGACGAACCCATCACCGACATTTGGCGGTCAAGACACGGAGACAAACTTAGAGTTGGCTACGAGGGCTTTGGGGGTTTTGAGTGCATTAGATGTGGGGACAAAGGCGGGTTATGAGAGGTTGAGCAGAGGCTTGGCGGGGGTGTCAGCTTCTTTCGTGGTTGGGGCAGGAGAGAGATACATGAAGCGAGACGGGGGTCTTGGGGGCAAAGTAGACGTTTGGGTTAAGGGGGAGAGTCTTACGAGTGTCTCTGATGTCTTTGCGCCCTCATTTCAGTCTAATTTCGGGTCGAGGTTTATCCCCGTGGGGCTGACAGGTTCTTATCGTTTTAGGTCAGTTTCTGCGACAGTCGAGAGTCCTATTTCAGAGATGATAGACCGAGAGTTTATTTCAACTAGATTTGGGCTTAGGAACACATCACAGGGGGGTGTATTCTTTGATCTTACGGGTTATGTTGTCGAGGACTACAGGACGATTGTTTTAGACAGTTCTTTAGCGCAACCCTCTTATAATTTGACGGATGTTTTGCTAGGGGATTGGAGAGCACCTAGCTCTCAGGAAGTCGTCTTTTCGAGACAGCCCGTGAGAAGTGTCATTTCAGCGGTAAGAGAAGATGGGGTGACGGAGCTAGACTACACATTTAAGAACAATGCAGACCCTTTCCTAGAAGGGGGTTCTTCTTTAGACAAGACCTCAATAGCGCTAAGTAATCCAGACGGATATACAATTTTAGAGGTGTCAGAAGAGGCGCATACGATAGTGGGCTTTTATGAGGAGAGATTAGGGAAGATTGGGATAGACCCTCTTTCCTTAATTGTGACGAGTTATGACAAAGCTACGACATATATCAGTCCGTATGACGGCTCCAACCCCGACTATATCATCCTAGATGACGAGCAGGGTCTTATTTCAATCAAGAGGACAGAGGGGAGTGCGATAAGAGACGGCTCTGTAGTTCTTATTTCGTATAGGTACTTGGAGAATATCACAGTCACTTATGAGACGAACCTTGTGGTGGCGAACGCGCAACGTGAAATAGATGCGAACAAGAACATCACCGCCGATGTTCTTGTAAAAGAGACGAGGGGTTTGCCTCTCAGTATTCAAGCAACGGTCTTGCTTGAGCGAGGTTATTCTTCTGTAGATGTCAACGCGCTCTTACAATACAACTTATCTTCTTTTATCTTGAACTCTGCGATAGGGGGGGAGATCAGACCTTCTGAAATAATCAAGGAGATAAATAATACGGAAGGGGTGAGCCATGTAAGACTTCCTTTGACGAGGATGAGTTTCAAGGGGGGCTCTCAAGTCCTTAGGGAAGAAGTCTTAATTGGGGCAGGGGGTTATGAGCAGGTAGCTTCTCTTTCTAATGGGGTGGCTTATGTGTGGGTTATTTCCTCAAGACTTTTGAGCACTCCCGTGAGTGGGGGTGGGGAGAGAGCGCGGGTTTATTTGATCAATGAGACTACGGGGGATGAGCGGTTGCTTACCCTCTTAGACGCAAGTCAGAGGGAGTCGAGTGCTTCTTGGGTCGTAGATTCAGCGAGCATCTTAGGGGAGAGTGGTTCTGCTTCTATTTCAGATGGAGACAGTAAGCTACTATTGGGGCTCGCGATAGGAGAGGATCCTTCTGAGTATAGGGTGGAAGTGAGTTATGAAGTCGCAGACCGAGTAGAAGTCATTTCAGAGGCTGTGCTTAATAATTTCTCTTACTTTGAGGTGGGGGATATTACGTTTACATTTGAGGAGGCATAAGAATGTCTTTCAGCTTTGATGAGAGGACTACAAGAGAGCCTTTAGGGTCAAACCCTCTTAGAAAGAGGAGGCTTTTAGAAGCCCTCACTCAGAGCGTCTCCTCGGTACTTTCCGCGAGCACCGCTTCTAATTATTTCACGGAGAAATATGGTTCAAACCATCGTGTGATTTACGAGGGTGTCGCTAAGATCATTTCTCAGATCATATTAGAGGTCGTAGAGCTAGGGGATGATTCTTCCTACTTAGACTTAAGAACAGAGTTCGTTTTAACTCGTCTGACCTCACTACTTTATGACCAAGATCTTATCCCGAACGCGAGCTCAGACAGAGAGCTTTTAGAGATACTTCTGAACACCTTAGACGCGCTGTTGTCGGGTTCTACAGAGCTCTCAATACAACAAGTCTTGGCGAGCCTGAACCAAGCGGGTGAAATAGAGATATTACAGACAGGGGAACACAGCGTTTCTATTTTATCTGCTGTGTATTCAATCACCTCTGTTTCAGAGGGGCATAGACACTTTGTCTTAAATGACGGCAAGGGGCTCACATCAACCAAAGCTCCTTTAAGCTATGTTTGGGGAGACGATCTCCACCAACATGACATCATAGACGGAGTAGTACAAGAATACACAGATTCTAATGGAGTCTCCCACACCCATGAAATGGAATTTGGGGTTCCTACAGAGCTTTTTAAGTTGCAGGAGAACCTAAGTAAGGTCTTTGAGACTACGAAGCCTGCTCACGTCTTGGCAGATAATATTTCATCTGTTTTGGGAGAGAGCATTTCAGCCCCCTCAGAATCAAGCGTAGTAGATGTAGACAACCCTAGCGTGGTTTTAGACAGCGACACTCTTATTTTTTCTTTAGGTAGCGCATACCAAGAGAACATGAGGAAGGCGCGAGTCGGAACTTTTGAGAGCTTGGTTTACGGATACACAGAGGGCGCTGAAATAAGACTCTCAGATGCGAGAATATCCGTCTCTGATAAAATCGCTATAGAGGGCTTGCAGAGGACGATCATTAGCGTAGAGGAGATAGATGCCACGAGCATTTCAGGCGCGGTGTCTTGGTCAGCACCAAGATTCAACACTTCGGGTACGGGGGTTATTTCAAACGGGTACTTCACCGCTGACGCAGGGAACAGCACCCTACAATACTTGGGTGAAGGGGAGCTAATTCTCATAGAGGGTTCTGCTTTTTTCGTAGAGAGAAGAGCGCCTGAAATCATTTTCCCTAGAGCGACAAAGGTCTTGTTGAATAACACAACAGACCTGCTCGCGGATTTGTATGAGGTTTCTCTCTTAGACTATCAATGGACATCTCGTATTTGGAGCTATAGGACGATTGAAATGATCGCTCCTACAACTTCAGACACGCAGGTTTTAAGATTCCCTGTCCGTAAGACATACAAAGGATTACCTGTCACAAGCCAAGACCTCATTTCATTAGAGGGGCATACGATACTAGAGTATCGTGCGCTGACCAATGAGGTGGTTTTAGATGCTGTGATTAACCGAGGAGACACGATCTCTTTTAGAGTCCCATATGGAGAGGGGGATAAGTTTAATTTCCTCTCTCTGAACAACCCTAGCTTCACTCTTAATGCGTATCGGGTTCGTGGGCAAGCAGAGAACTTATCGGGACGAAATAGAAGCTCTTTATTTATTTCACAGGGTGGAGAGAGATACGGAGATAATCCTGTCGCGCATCTTTATTCTTCTAAGAGCGTCACACCCAAGACGATAGAGACACGTTCTGTAAAGGTGGTTTCTAAGGGGGAGAACACCTTAAACAATGTGAATCATGTACTAGGTAGAGGGTTCGTCTTAAATTCTTTCACCAAGCCCTTATCTTCTCCTAATGATCGAGTGATAGACTTCGCTACTGCATCAGCGAGGGTTTATAACGGCAGAATTTCGAGTGCTCATTTGGGCTTTATTGCCCAAGACATCATTTCAGTTGTCGTTGATGGGGTAGAGGTAGACTACACCTATTCAAACAACGTGGTTCTTGTCGATGTCCCCGATGATACCTTAGCAACCGTCACCGCTATTTCAGCAATCCCACTCAACGCAGAACAAGAATGGGTTAAGAGTTCGGAGGTATTAAGCGAGGGTCAAGTCTCTTTCGTCAATGAGAGAGATAACGACCCTTTAAGGGCAGAAGAAACCCCAAACGACATCATGTCAAACCCTTTCGGTCTGAAGATTAACGGAGACGACCAACTTAGAACGAAGATCACTTCTTCGACTAGAGCTTCTTTTGGGACTTCGGGAGAAGAGGTGTTCTATGAGGACAACCCACTCTCTTATGAAATATCGGGAACCTCATATACTCAATACATTCCCATTTCAACAGCAGAGCCTAGCAGGCTAGGGGGGGGATTAGTTCTTAATTCGAGCTCCTCGCTCTTGGGGAGAGGTCCTGTTCTCGCTTTGAGCTTGGGGTCTTCATTTCGGTTTGACTTATTTTCGCCACGCTCTCAAGAAGATATTGTCCCTCAGATCCAAGAAGAGGTCACGACTTCTGTCTTAATCGAGTCGGATAGTGCTGATTCCGTCCCTGCCATATCTGAGGTGGTAGAGACAGCTTACACAATGCTCTCTTCTTCTCAGACGGATATAGTGCCTTTAGTCGCAGAGCAAATCGCGACAAGTCTCCTTCTTGTTCCTTCTACAACAGAGGAGTCAATCCCCCTTATTTCAGAGGATTTAACTACGAGCTTGTCTTTGATACCTGTGCAGGTGTCCGACACAGTTCCTCTAGCTTCTGACTTATTCTCGATTGTGCAGACTGTTGACATCGCAGAGGTAGTTCCTGCATTAGGTGAAGAATCTGATCTGCTCATAGAGTTTTCCGTTGGGATGGGTGACACCATCCCTTTCATCACGGAGACAACCTCGACTTCTCTAATCTTAGAGGGAGCAGACATTTCAGAGAGTGTGCCTGCTATTTCAGATGATGTTATTTCAGGGCGACTCGTGAATATTAGCGACATCGTACCTCTTGTTCAAGAGAGTACATCAGAGGGTCTGTCTTTAGCGCCCATCACAGTAAGCGATGTGGTTTCGGTTATTTCTGAGGAGAACACAGTCTTTGTAGAGTTCGCAAGCAGCTTAACAGACACGATCCCCTCTATAGGAGACGCTACTTCATATACACAAAACGTATCTGCGGAGGAGACGCTTTCTATTTCAGAAGGTGTGACGACTTCATTACTTCTCTCTCCAGCTCAGATTAGTGAGGGCATCCCTGCGTTAGGAGAGTTAGTCTCGACAAATCTTACGCTCTTGGCGAGCGAGAGTGTCCCTGCACTTACAGAGGACTTGACTACTTCTTATACAAATGAGGGCGTGTCAGAGTCAGACACCATCCCTGATATTTCAGACCTTGTAGAGACGGAGTTGAGCTTGCTCGCAGTCTCTGAGTCAGACAACGTACCTGCTATTTCAGATGACACTACTTCAAGTATTCTTTTAATTTCAGAGCCTACAGACAATGTGCCTTCCATCACGGAGTCTGTGAATACCACATCAACGCTTCTTATTTCAGACACTTTGCCTTCTCTGACAGAAGCTACGACAGAAGATCTTACAATCGAACCTTCTTCTGTCTCAGACATAGTTCCGAGTCTTTCAGAGACAGTCTCTATATCTATTTCAAACACGGCTTCTATTTCAGACACAGTACCTAGCATATCGGAAGGGACTACGGAGAGTTATTCTTACACAGGGGTGTCAGAGTCAGACACAGTACCTACGATAACAGAGGCATCTACTGCTGATTTTGCGCTCGACAGTTTTGACTTGTATGCTGCGATTACAAACAATGCGTACACAACTTCAGATTCTGAGCGTATTTTTATACATACGAAGGGGGACTATTTCGCGACAGGGGGCTATGGAGAGGAGACGCTCTTTAGTTCATGGCCTACGCCTAGTTTTTATGCAGATAGTGATGGGGACTCTGCTTTAGGTTTAGACCCTGCATCTAACAGAAGGGGCTTTATTAAGACTCTGATACAGACTCCTGCGTATGACAACACGACCCCCCCTAGCGCGAACGTAAGTTGGAGAGTGCAAAACGACAGTATAACTGCGGGGGAGTGGGCTCCCGACACGGATTATGAGGTCTTTGTGAGGACGGGCTCCGATGACGCAGAGACGGAAGCAGACGTAGAAATGGCATTTGAGACGAGCGCAGTAGGTGCGAACTCTCAAACAGTCATGGGCGCGAGTCCTTCTTACAGCTCACTATTTCCACAGGGGGACTCCACAGCCCGATATTATAAGCACTCGTTAAGAGTTGATCGTTATGGGAATGTGTCTTTCACTCAAGATACAGTAGCTAAGACTGCTCCATTTAATCTAGGCTCGTCTGTCAGAGTATTCTTCTTCTTCGTCAACAACGATTTCGGTCTTGGCGCATCGGCTACGGTTAATTCTAGTGTCCACATAACGAGCAGCTTTGGAAATACAGTAAGTCCTACAATACATGACGCTAATGTAGTCACAAGCGTGAGTGGAGTTGCGACTGTAGATAAGAGCACGACTCTTAACACGGACAACAATGCACAGTTCAGCTATCGGCTCACAGTTGGTTCTCTTTATCGGATTACACTCGACAGAGACACCACAGTAGACTTCGACCTCTTTATTCAGACGTATTCAGATGCGAACTCAGGCTCTGAGTGGAATACCTTATACACCTCTTCAGATACTCTTAACTACAAGGGCTTTGACACAACCAAAGCAGGAAATAACTACTATTTGCAGATACTAGATGATGGAAACGTAGTTATCCACAACTAATCCTCGGTAAAGTATTTATGAATAGTCCTCGATAGGAAACCTCACCCTCTAGGAGAACCGACATGAAAATCACAGGATACGTTCAAGCAGTATTGCGCGACAGAGATGGAAATGAGCTTGGGAGCTTTGAAGGCTCAAACGCAATCGTTGAGATGTCAAACAACATTCTGATGGATCTTGTGATCCCGAATGACTATCTGCTCTCGCAAGGAGCCCCCCCTGCAAGAGCAGAGGCAACAAACATGACAGACAACACCACTTTCCCAAGTGGTGCGAACCATATTGGGGTGGACGCTGTGAATGGTGGAGACACCACGAATCTTTCAACCAATCAGATTTCTTATATTTGTGTTGGGGACAACCTTGGCACACTTTCAGACGGGGCTACTGCTTGGAATCAGCAGAACACGGATGCACCTGACCCTGAGACTCAAGTCAGTATGGTAGATGGGGACTTTGACATCACTAGCTCTACTTACTGTAAGAAGATCACTACTGTTTCTTTCCCAACGGCTAAGTCAATCCGATTCAGCACGACTTTTGATACGACTGAGGGAAATGTCCCAAGCGGGATTGCAGAGATTGCCTTATGGACGGCAGGACTCAGCGCGAGTGGCGTAGGGGGAGCCCTCTTTGGGAATCAGCCTTCTCTTTCTACAAGTTGCCGTATGTTTGCTCGTAAGGTTCTCGCCAACACGATTACTAAGACTGATGACGGAACTCTCGACATTACATACACTTTAACTTTCGGGGCTTAATATGAGAATTGAAGGACACGTCGCGGTCACTCTTAGAGATAAAACAGGGAGTGTCCTTCAGTTTGTGGAAGGACCTAATACGACAGTTGAAATGTCGAACAATGTCTTAATGGATTGTCTCTACCCTATCATCACAGACAATCAACTTTGGGACACCCGCAGCCCCTCCACAAACATGACCTATAATACGACATTTCCTACGGGCGCTCGACACATCGGTCCTATAGGAGCCTCTGCGTCTGATACCCCTCAGACCTTCGCAAGAAATATGATTGGTTATATCGCTATTGGAAATAATATCAATAGTGGTTTAGGAGCAAACACGATAGGTCCGACAAATAATGTCGCTAATCAAAACTCCTCAGATTTTTATCCTTATGCCCACAGTCAGCTTGTGTACATGGTGGATGAGGATATTGACTTAACGTCATCTACTTACTGCAAGTCCGTCTCAACAGTCGAGTTTCCTACAGGTTTTCCGAAGTTGATGCGATTTAGTACGACTTTTGACACGACAGAGGGGAATGTCCCTAACGGGGTTGCAGAGGTAGGGCTTTGGACGTTAGGGTCAAATGCAGACGTAAATGGTCAAATACAGGCGGGACAGCCTAGTACAACGACCTTTATGCGTTTATTTGCCCATAGAGTCTTAACAGAGACTATTTCAAAGACAACCGAAGGTTCTTTAGATATTACATATACGCTTACCTTTAGCGCGTAAATTAGTCCTGTAGAGAAACTCTAAAAAAGAGGGGTTTTTGATCATCCCTCTTTTTTAGAGTTTCTATGTTTCAAGAAGGCTATGATGCGTGGGTATATACTCACATCACCCCTACTTGGAGGACAGACAGGATGAGTAAGATTCAAGATAAGATAGCACCCCCTTCGACAGCAGGTTTGGGTGTAGGTTATACATTGAGCGAGAACCCTTATAAAATTAAGGGGCAAGTATTTGGTGTGATTACTCACAAAGACGGGTCTGAAGAACAAGTCCTCAACAAGAGCAACATTTACACGCTAGATGGGGGTGTTTTAGCCGCTATGTTGTTTGCAGGGGAGCTAGGGGTAGGTGGTGTCACGATGCTCGCGATTGGCACGGGGGCGACAGGTTTGGCGAGCGCTCCTGATGTGGCAGACAACAGACAAAGAAAGCTCAACTCTGAAATAGTGAGAAAGCCTTTCAGCTCTGTTGTGTATAGGAACGCAACCACAGGGGCAGTCTCTAGTATCCCTACGAATATTTTAGATTTAACAACGGTGTTTGCAGAGACAGAGGCGAGTGGTGCGGGACTCACAGAAATGGGTCTTCTTTCAACTCTCTCCCAAGATACGACGCAGAGTACCCCTTCAACAGATGCGTTCCCAAATAGAAGCGATCTTGATTTGAGAAGCTTTGACCGCTTGATCAACTATCTTACATTCCCCGTAATCCATAAGCCTCAAGGAGCAGTACTCGCGCTCACTTGGAGACTTACTTTTTAAGAAGGGGTTTAGAAGATGAAAGAATATATCGCTTCTACTTCAAGGGACTTAGACCCCCTCAAAAGAGCGTGGTTAAGTGTTGTTTATCAAGAAGGGAAATCGGTTCTCGATAGTGAACTCAACCTCTCTCAATCTTTGAGGACTCTGAGACGACACAAAGACCTTCCTAGTGGGGTTCTCTCAGACTACCCCTTTGATTCAGAGGAGGGGTCATTCGTTTATTACGATAACCTCGACCCCTTATTTCAGCCGAATACTCTAACCATAAAGTCCTTCTCCGCTAGGGTGGCAGGGCAAGAGGTTCTTGTTTCGGGGACTGCTTCAGCAGACGAAAATCTTAATCACGTCTTGTTGCCCCCGCCTTCATTGGGCGCACAGTCTCCCGACATCAAGAGGACAGATTTTGTATTTCTTGAGGTTTGGAAAGCTCTTGTCACCCCCACATCTTCTGCGACAGGATACATCAGAGTCCTCGCGGTAGGCTCTCTCACAAACGGAGACGTTCTCAACTTTGATGGGAGCTCGCTCCCTGCTGGAAGCTTGGTACAGCTAGAGGCGGGCGTAGACTTTGATATAGGTCTTACAGAAGCAGAGACAGCGCGGAACATTTCTGACGCTATAAATCTAATTAATCCTGCTGACCTTGGGGTTGCGGTTACTGCTGATACGAGAGGAACTGAGTTTGTTTATCTCACTTTTGGCGGCGGGCTTGATGGAAACTCAATCTCTTTATCTGCTGTTCTCGCTACTGCGGGGGGGCTCTCACTACAGCAGCCCGTAGGGGGCTCAGACGGGACAGGCATCCCACAGGCAGATAAGATTTATTTCGCAGGGAATACAGAGTGTGACCCTTCTCTCTACTTCGATGAGGACTTGAGAGATCCCTTACAGGGAGTGGAAACAACCAAGAGGGTACAGCTTCAATACAGATTTCGAGTCTATTCTGAGGACTATGATGGGGCTGCTCTTTTAGATGGGGTAAATCCGAAAACACAGCCTTTTGGTTTTGAGAATGAGAATATAGTGGCTCAAGGGGGTCAGGGGGCTGATGTTGCAGGCTACTACTTCACAAGAGCAGATGGGAATGATGTTATCAGACCTGACGGAAATACGAACTCATACCCCTATACAGACACGGGTTTATTCTTTACAGGGGACGGTTCTGAGCAGAGTGCGACAGACTTGGGGTCTTTAGATGGCTATGTCTATGCTATCCCTATTTGTTTTGTTTTCCGTAGAAATGAAGGTCGGTTTAACCCATCACTCCATGTGAATGACGGACCTCTGAGTGACCACGTTGGGTTTGGGAACTCTGAAATAACTCAGGGGGTTCAATTTCAAATTCCTGTAGGGTCTTCAGATCGCCCCGATGGTCTTTTCTCAGATCAAGTTGCGAGCCAAGACATTCTCGATTTAAGAAGAAGAGTCTTTGTGAATGGGTGTGACTATACTCAAGAGCTTTCGACCCAATTTCAGAGACTCTTAGACAATCAAGTTCGGACTTGGGCTATGGACGGCTCTGACTATCGAACCATAGGTAGCGGGAGCGGGGATATAAGCACCACACCTCTAATCTGTGATGAAATAGGAAAGTCTGTTGCGCTAGGGGGTCAGGCAGCAAGTCGAGGGACATTCATACGCAATCTTGATCGAGTATGTACGAGGTTCTCTGATGCCTCTGTTGTTCAGAAGCTATTTCTAAAAATAGATAGGGACGTGAACAACACACAATTGGGGGGTTCCACTACAGTTACGGCGGGGGATCCCGCAACGAATAATTGGTATGAGGGGGACACGATTGAAATAGATTTCGATGCCTTGGATTTATCTTCTCGTGACATCCTTTGGTCGGGAAATCAGAATTTCAGTCAGTTATTTGCGAATAATGTCGCCCCCGTTGGGACTGTGATTACCAACATCACAGGAAGACACGACGAGGGCTATACCTTAGGTGACATTGACACCACGATGCAATTTAAGAGGGTTGAGGGACTAGGTTCGTCTGTCTTAACTCTCACCTTAGATAGAAATCAAACGACCGCAGACGGGGGCGAGATTGGGGCGATCAGCACCACTCTTGTCGGAGATGCTGTCGTAGGGGATACAGGCTCTTTTAACCATGTTTGGTTGGAGATCACCGTTGAGTATCCTCAAGGAGAGGGTCTTTCTGCGACACCTGTTGAGAACTTAGAAGCAGACGAGATTACTGTAAATACGGGCGGGGGGGTGGACTATTACATTTATGGAGAAGGGAGCTCAGTCGCTTTAGATTCAGTAGATTTATTTGGCAATCTTGTTGAGTTTAAAGCGCATACGAGGGAAGGAAGCCGAGATGTCGTCCTAGCAAAGACGACACCCGAAGAATACATCTTCATTTCAGAGTCTGCCACGCAGGTGTATATTCCGTATGGGATTTCTCTGAGGGATAACAACCCTGTAGTGGTAGATATTTCTGACGGAGCAAACCCAACAAATGTTGCTTTGGACTTGAGCGCGTCCTCTTTCGGTACTGTTGAAACGACCTTAGTGTTCCAAAACTCAATCGGGGGTCAGCGGAGACTAAGAATCACGGCAGACTTTTTAGAGCCCATGCCGAACTTAGGATTTCAGTTTTCGGTTTACTATCGAGCGGCAGCTCCTCAAACCTGTGGGACAAAAGCGGCTCCTATTCTAACTCTTGTTCCCTCAAGTCTTACCCTGAAGCCGATAGCTATTTCAGATAAAGTATGGGCGATACAATTAGGTTCTGGATCATCTGATGAAGGCTTCCCTTACAGCGCCCCTAGCGTTCAAATTGGTGTTCATACCAATGTTTCAGAGTACACAAGCGAGTCTAGTCTTTTCGGTTCTTCTCTCATATCACTAGATGATTTTGAAATTAACTCAGGTCTAGCTTCACTTCCTTCTTTCCTACCGATGGACGGGACAGGAAATGTGATTCTTAACAATCCTGTTCTCGATGTAGAGGGTCGGGTTGTTTATGAAGGTACAAGTGATCTCCTTTATAAGCCGAGCTCTTATGCGAAGGGGCTTAGAGAGGCTATTGCACATAAAAATGCAGTCCCCATGTTGGCGAGGGTTGAAGAAGACAGCACTCTTTATAGGAGAGGGGAGATCGTCTTGGTGGTGGTTTCTCGATACTCTGAGGCAGTTAATATCGCGAGTGGGGTCGAGGCTTCAAAAGCGAATATGGTTCAGTTCTCTCCCTCAGAGGACAGGACGGTGGCGTGTGTTTTCCGCACACAGAATCTATTATTGAGTGGAGACTAAGAAATGCCAAAGATTGTAGACCCTAAGTCAATTCTTCGAGTTGGGGGGGGTTCTAGTCCTTCCACAACAGTTGTCAATAATCTCAGTTCTCAAGTGACGATACGAGAGGGCGCATATAAAGCGTCTGAAATATCTACTACAAACCCATTCGGAAATTACCTAGAAGACAATCTCCAAGAGACAGTAGACGAGCTTGGCGGTTCGATTAGAAAGCCCCCCTGTTTAGGGTTTGGCGCTGAGGTCTACTCTTATGACGGCAGGACTTCTACGATTTCGGGCATTCCCGATTGGGGTTCATATAAGCAGGCAGACACTCCGATTTGGGAGAGGCAGAGTACAATCTCTTTTGCAGGGAACTCTGTTTCCTCTGAAGACATATTAGCGTCCTCAGAGGACGCTTTTCTCTACAATTTAAGCCCTAGCCTCTCTCCCACGAACAACCCCGCAACAGATCCCTTATTCAACGTCTCAGACTTGGTTTATTTAAAAGGGGGTGGCGCGGGGAAATTGCATTTAGCTTCTCAAGAGGGAGAGGCTTTCTCTCCCAACCCTGGCGATCCTCTTTCAAACAGAGATCTCCCGCTAAGAAATATCATCACAAGTGCTCAAAATGAGGGGGGCTTTACTATTTCAGGGTTTCTATTCCCTGCGGATAGAGGAACAGTAGCCCTTTTAAAATGGGACGATGAGGGACTAAATCTCTCCCCCGCGAACAGCGTGGACACGATTAAAAAGCGGGTGTTTGCTGCGATTAACTTAGACGGGGGGATTCAAGGAGAGTCTATTTTTGTAGAGGGAGACATCACAAGTTTCCCAAGTAGAAGGTCGGGTCAATATGACCTCTCTGAAATGCAGACGGGGCAGTACAGAAGCGACCTCTCAAATGGACTCGACCCCCTTCCGAACCCCCCATTAGCGCCTTCTGAGACGCTTGGTGCGGTAAGATTATTAAAAGATGGCAACGCTGCTTATTTCGGGGACGGGGTGGCGGTAGTAGATCCAGAGAAGGGTCAAATCCCTGTACTCTTTGGTGCATTTCGTTGGGATTCCTTCTCTAGTGCTTGGGCGAACAATGGAGAGGCGAGCTTCCTTTCTTACCGTATGCCCATGCTGAAATCTTATTTAGGCTCTGATCTGCTCACTCCTAGAGATCAAAGACAGAGGTTTTTCAGTCCGATCCGACCTTCCTCTAGCTCTGATCTCTTTGAGACAGCAGGCAATTATGTGACGTTAGGAGAGACTCACTATACGCATCAAGTGGCGAGGTATCGCCATGTAGTTAATTTTGATGAGTATGCAGCTCAGCTAGACCAAGCGCCACTACTTGGCACATTCGCGCTCGTTCATTTCAAGACAGAGGACGCTTTTGAAAAGCTCGTCAGAGACGGCATCGCGCCTTCCCAAGACGACCTTTGGAGCATCAGCTTACTTGATTATGATTTGGGTGAAAATGACCGTAATGTATCTGCTGAGAGTTCTTCTTATTCGGATTCGGGCGCTACCCTATCTGCGACGATCCCTGTAGATGCGAGGTCTAACCCCTTAATCAAGCCTTCTATCTTGATTAAAACAAGGGACGTGTACGACTTCGCTCCCCTGAATGATGGGGGCGGAAACCCTAACTACTTCTTTGCCCCTGTGACAGACATTTCGGGTCTTTTTGAGCGCGGTGAGGGATATTACACAACCATTTCGGGCGTGAAATATATTCTGCCCACCGCTCCGTTCTCACAGACCCCCCCAACAGGTGGGGTTCAGTATTCTAGGGTCTTCATAGAAGCCCATCTCCCATATGTGACAATCAATGACTCCTTCTATTCAGATACGGGGGGTACACATGAGGACAACTATAGGGTTCCTTTTAACCCCCTAGTCTTCAATGCGAGTGCGCTGACGGGTGAGAGCAATCTCCACAACTATTTCTTAAACGATGCCCCAACAAACGACAGCGGAAATATCTCCCCTAGCTTACAGAGGATCGAGATCACATCAGCACAGCTAAACCCTGTCGATTTCATCATTCAGCCCACAGGGGACACGGGGCTTTGTGTGTTTTCTGAGGGGGTTTGGACAAGCCTCGCAGTAAAAGACCCTGCTTATCACTCTGACGGACTACCTCTCGCGCAGGTTCTTTCTTCAACTCCTGTGGAAGGATCAGCCACGCCACCTTCTACAAAGATGCTTTATCACTCTGCGAGGCTCATTTCACTCACCGAGCTGACAACCACCTCAGATTGGTATATTTATATTTCACATACGGCTCAATCTAGGGGCAGAGGCAACGCCTTCTCTATTTTTAGGTACGACGAAGAAGGGTTTAGGGTTTATCAAAAGCTTAATCTCGGTTTGAATACCTTAGAAGAGGCATCTCTCTCAAGCAAACAAGGAGTAGGGGGGACGTATGAGAGCTATTATGTGTACAGACCTTCTACCTCTAATGCAGTCACAACAAACAGAATTTTCATAGACGCAACTCTAAAAGTATCAAGGGGGGTTCGCTACTATATAGAAGTCCACCCAAGTACAAGTCATGTGGCAGGAGATTTAGAGATTACAATCCTCTCCCCCCTCTATAGGACTTTTGCGGGAGAGGAACCTGCATTCACGACATACTTCAACCAATGTACGCTTGATCTTTATAGCGGCGCAGGTCTTGTGTATGGGACTTTAGGGCATGAGCTTTATGATTTTAAAGTCTTAGACCAAGATACGACCTTTGACTTCGGAGACGGCAACGGTCCTGTGCTCATCGACGCAGAGGATCATTTCGATTTCAATAATAGTGGCTTCCCTGAGCCTGCTTTAGCGCACCCTTATCTCCCTGCGCTTGTAGCCGCAAACGACTTTGGAGAATTTGTCAACGATGAGCCTCGAATAGACGGGACTCAAGCGCCTTCTTATGGAAACTTCACCCAAGACTCTCTTGACGTGATTTCAATACAGGGGATGTCAGACCCTTCTAACAGCACCATGTTTGTTAAGACTTGGGCAGATGTGACACAGCCGCTTAGAAGAAAACCTCTTTCTAGTCTTTTTACTGCGAGAAAGGACACGCAAGAGCGTTTCCTAGACGAGTCTTATCGTATTTCGGGGAACTTTGAGGGGTTTGATCAAGTCACAGATGGCTTACATAGGGGTTGGGACACCGCAACAGTACAAGGACAGCTCGTAGGAAATGATGACCCTACAGGTCCAATAGACTTCTTTGTCCGAGACGACAGCAGTACGGACTTAGATGTTGACTCGAACCACAGTTTAGCGGGATATCTAAGAAATGGTAGGCATTGGAATCGCCCCGAAGATAGTCCTTTCCCTCTTACCATTAATGAGGCTCAAGTCCGAGCTCTGCCCCCAATGCAAGATTCCGTCTTGTCTTTGGCGAAGTATGGTCAGCCTCGCAGGGGGATGCTCTCAATACCTGTAGAGGACTACAAAGACGCTAGTTATTTCCCAAACGCGACTTATGCCGCTTCTTGGGGAGATGATTTAATTGCGACCCCTATCCGCTATTACGACCAACCAAGCGCCCTTTTGTTTACTCAAGGAGCGGCGCTCTCATATATGAGAGCGTTTGATTTGGCTTTCAGTAGAAGTGGGGCGGTGGAAGATGTTGTAGGAGACACATCATTTAAGATGAGGGTTTATGGGGTTGAGTTCCATAATCATATCCACTCTGTAGAAGATGGAGTACCCCTTATCATTTCCGCTAAAATACCTGGCGTAACCCCTTGGCTCGACTGTGGGATGGCGAAAGGATTTAAGGCTCAGAACAAAGAGTCTGAAGGTTGCGTGTTAAGTGCGCGACAAGGGGTCTCTGTTGACGAGGGGGTCTTCTTTACAGAGCTTGAAATAGGTTTTGACGGTTATCTCTTTGAGAACTCTGCGGGGGAAGTCACGGTTTTAATCGGGATTGGCATTCTTAATAACGCTTTAGGTCAAGACCTCAGTCAGTTTGGAAGCACAACATCTACTCGCATACAAGACAGAAGGGGGCTCGTAGGTATTGAAGTTCTGAGGAAGTCTACAGGTCAGAATTATGATGGGGATGCCGTCGTTTATACCCTAGACATAGACCTTGTAGGAAGCTTGCCTAGCTCTACACTACCTGCCATTTCGGATAGCGTTACTGTCAATCAAGTGTATTACAATCTTGCGTTCAGCTTACTGCTCGACCCAAATGCAGGTCAGAATCAAGCAGACAACGATCATTTCATTCTTATTGAGGATAGAATCCCAACTCTTGAAGAGGGTTTCCTCTCTAAGACCGCTAATTACACAAGCGTGGGCGGCACAGGAGACTATGAAATAGTAAGGAGCTCAGAGCCCGACTACACTCAGATTAATGCGCTTGGGAACAACCCTCTTTTAAACCTCTCAAACTTTTGGCGAGGGTACTTCCAAAATGTCCCCCCTGGAGATTATATTATCATCGCACAAACGGATTCCGATGATAACATTACTCCCGAAATGGACATTTCTCTGAGAGGGTTCTTAGGGATACCCTCAATAAGCAGTTCCCCTCTACCAAATACTGTTGGCTACGCGAGCTTGTTGCTTCCAGGAGCTACGGGAGCTCCAAGAGTTTATAGTTGGGATGTTTCTGTTAACTCTTCGGGCGTGGTGAGTTATTCTCAAACTAATAACTTTGTGCCTTTCTCTGACGACGACCCTTACACACAACGGATCGAGACGATTTCTAATACTACGGGAGAGGTCAACATCTTTGTAATAGATCTGACGGACAACTCGTTAGTGAACTTAACCGTAGGCACAAATCCGAACTGTAGTGTGCATCAAGATGTAGCCACGATATCCGCAGGCACAAGTTATGACGATGATGCTCAAGGTACTTATTCGGTAGAGTGTGATCTCTTGGTGGGTAGGAATTATAAGTTTGTCTATGAGTCTCTGAGCTATGGGAACTCGGTGCAAGTAGCTTTGACCACTTCTTATACCTTCTCAGAAGTCTTAACTCAGCAAGCTCCGCACAGATATGAACATTATGCCTTTGTGCCAAGGTTTGGTTCTATCATCTACGAATATACCGCATCTCCTGTGAGCTAAGAATGATTATTTACACGCGCAAAGATAACAGCCCCGTAGAGACATTACGGAACTTCAACTCGCCTATTTCAATGAATGGGAAATGGGTTCTTGATTGTCCTGACGGGGTGTCTCCAAACTCATTGGAGGGAACGCCTGCTGATGTGATTACAAGAGAGATAGAGCCACAGATGCTCTCTTTATATCCCTCATACGAGAGTGTTATTTTCAACCCACTCATGGACTCTTCAAATGTCTTTGAGGGAACTCAGCTTTTCCCGTCTCCCTCAGGTCAAACCCCCTCAAGATATAAAGTCGGAGTGATTCCGAATGTGGCTTGTGTTCTTTCTAAGAATGACACTCAAGGGGCAGGTCGAGAAGGGGTGGGGATCACCTACGAAATAGACATCACAGCTAACACTTCAGACGGGCTTGGCAGACAGACTTTTCTCCCTTATTGGCGAGGGGTGACAAAGACGACATCTATGGACATAAGCCCCGTGTATAATCTTAGTGAGCAGAACGTGCCTTCTCAGCTTGTTTTTTCTCAAGCCTCCTCGGTTCAATACTCAGTCTATCTTAGTGGAGATAACGGAAACACTTACGAGAGAGTGGACTTGCTACAGCCTTTCTCTTTCAACAACGTAGTGGACACGATTAGGTTCGCCTTTGTGAACGAATCCGCAGCAGACGTGTTTATTCTCTCGTATGCCCTTATGTTTTAAGGAGATTATGAAATGGCAGATAACTTTAAGAATGGCGTAAGTCGAGTCCTAGAGACAGCAAACAGACAGCTCACGAATGTCATTTGGAGGGAGGATAGACCCCCTTTAGACAGCGAGCTCAATTTAATGGGTCAGCTAAGTTGGGGTGCTCTTTCAGAAGCCTTGAAATCAGTAGCTCATAGTGGTTGGCTTACTGACCCTCTGCGAGCAGAAGAGGACTTCCAATTCTTTGAGAACTCTGCCAACTATTTCGAGCTTTCGGGCAGACCTCTAGTCGCGATTGTGAATGGGTGGGTCGTCCCTGTAGTGGGTTCTAACTCAGATGATGGAGTGGCGAATGTCATTTCAATGCCGAGCCCCCCCACAACAAACTCAGAGACAAATGTAGTATTCTTAGAAGTGTGGAGAGCTGTTTTAGACGGGGACACCGCAGATAATCGCCCGAATGCAACGACCATATATAAGCATGGGAATGTTGAATATACAGCAGAAACGCTCAACGATGAAATGATCGACCCACAGCTTGGTTTCTCAACAACCAAGAGGGTTCAACTTCAATATAGAATCAGAGTCCACCAAGGATCAGTAGACCTCATCACTTATACAGAGGGTCTTGGGAGTCCCGACATTTATGCTCAAGGAACTACGGGCGCTCCGATTAACGGGTATTCCTTTACGAACATGGTGGGAGAGGGAGATGCGGGGCTGTGGAGAGCAGGTAATGGTGACGAGGCTTCTCAGAATGACTTGGGGACAATAGATGGGTATGTCTATGCGCTCCCGATTTGTGCTGTTTTCCGTAGAAATTCTAATCGGTACTCTGCGGTCAGTAACGGAGTCCCGAACCACAACGGTTCCATTTCAAGAAAGCCTAGTGGGGGCTCTACCATTCTTAGTACCCCTTCTCTTACTAATGCGCTCGCTTACGACACCCAAACTCCTGTCACCGTTTCCGTCACCAATTATCTTGGGTCGGGGTTAGATGATGTGGACTTCTTCGGACAAGCTTTAGCAGGTTCGGGGGAGAGATTCCTTGAAATGGGGTCGGGGCTAAATAGAGAGGTTTTCTCAATCACAAACGACCCTAGTCTTGCGGAAGGTGAGATCCGTATCCTTTCGAGGGCGAGAGCGGGGACAGACCCCAAGAACCACGACGCAGGGACTGAAATAAGAATCTATGCGGGTCGCCTTGACGGGAAGTATGCGGATCAGATCACAAGAGAAGATGTCCTCGACCTGAGACACGTCATTTCGTTGGGGGGCTTTGACTATCAGAGCCTTTTACAAGCTAACTTGAACTCTGTACTCAAGAACGAGATCAAGACCACCTTCAAGCAGGCGGGTGCGGGGAGCAACTCTTACGGACTAGAAGTGGTTGAGGTTTCGAGCCTCTTTGATCTGAATGGACTTACTCGACAGCACGTCAATCTTGTGGATGCGCCTGATGGGATTAGGACAATGTGGTCTGATTCTCCTGTAGTTCAGCCCGATGTGACCTTCTTATGTTCTTTAGGGACAGCTACCGATGCGAATGGGTTTACGACACAAGCCCTAGACACCGAGACAACTGACACATGGACGATGGGGTCAAGCTTTAATCCTCAGGCGTTCTTTTATCCGAATGAGCCTCTCAGAAATGGCACTTCGATCTTCTTCTCTTTGGGGGGCTTAAACGGCTCCTCTGGTGTCAGAGCAGGGATCAGATCAGATCTGCCGAACAATGTGGTAAGAATGATCGCCCCAAGAGAAATGGCAGGTCGAGATTTCAGTCCCGTAAAGGTTCGCTTTATGGGGCATAACCGACCGAATGGGGTGGGCGAGTCGAGCACTCAAGGGCTCTATACCGCGCCCTCTGAGGCGAGCAACTTTGAGACTCCATTTCTTGTTCTTGGAGACTTGGTGACGACCGCGATATCGGGACTCGTGCCTCATAAAGAAACAGGCTCCGTAAGAAACCTGAAATATAGTGATGCTCTTGGGCGAGAGACTTCTATTTGGGCAGTCAACTTAGGTGTAGATGTAGATAACATCCTTGATGTGAGCGCCCTTCACGGAACGACTACTCTAAGAAATCTTATTACTGACAACGGAGAAGATGAAACAGGGTTTTCTTCTGGCGCGTATGTGATCCTGCATGGCGACCTTATACAGATATCTAATAATGGTGCATATAAGATCATTTCAGGCGGGGCAAACTCTGAGTACTTAAATGTTCTAAAGTATGCAGAGAACCACTCTTTAGGAACTTGGGCTACAGGAGACGATTGGGTACCTGCAAATGCGAATCAATGGGTGTATCTTGTTCGCGTAGGCTCTACTCAAGATGTCTTTGCCACGAACGCTACGGCATCTATGACACTTGAAATAAGGACACAGTATTTAGATTCAAGAGATCAATCCTGTGCGCTCGTCTTTACAGAGGTCGAAGACGCTGACAGCATCAGCACCCTACCTGCTGTAGTAGATCGCACTACAGACGATGAAGTTCTCATTTCAGTCTCACTCTTATATCCTCCAGGGCATGGGGCGACAGCGAGAGTTCTCGACCAAGCCCACACGATCTCTCTCAGAAATCCTGTGAATCAATATCTTAGAAATAGCACTTCTGAGCTAGATGTAAACGGAGTCTCTACGATTCCTCTTCCAGAGCAAGAGATTGAGTTCCCCACAGGAAATCATATTTCCTATTGGTCGGGGCTTGATTCTTATGGAAAATATGCGAGTGAGGGGAGCTCGTATGGCGACACAAGCATTTCAGGTCAGATCAGCAAGGAAGCTGAGACTTTTGTAGACTTGGGTTCTAAGAGCTTATTGTTAAGACCATATAGACTTCAGAATATGAAAGCCTATGGACACACATTAAGCAGCGCATCTATTGGGAGTTCTACTTATCTGAATGGCAACTCAAAGTTTGGGGGGTCGGGGATTTTCCAAAACACCACCTCGACATGGGAAGTCCCTCACGAGACGATGCCCAAGTTTGGTCGTCAAGACATCCCCTATCATAGAAGCACAGGTCTTAATGACGTTTATATGGAAGGGTTCAACCACTTATTCGGGGATCAGAAAAACAGCTCGAACGGGGTGTTTAAGATTATCGGAGGTGAAGAAAGAGGGGCGGGAGTGTTCCCCATCTTCTTTGCGACAGGGGCAGGGGGGACTTATGGGGAGAGAAATACTCTCTCAGGTTCTAACTTAAACCACAATCACTTTGGAGCCTCGAAGGTCAGCATTTCAGACAAGCCGACTGCCGAGTTCGGTGATGTTTTAAGAGGGATTAGATTGCCCCCTCACTTTGGTATCGCTCGCTTGTATGGGGTGTATGAGTTGAGTGACTTTATTGCGAACACAAACGACTTTATTTCGGGGGGCTTTGAGGTAGATCGAGAGACTGAGCTCGCGAATGGACCTACCAATCTCCTTAGAAAAGACAATCATCTCTACCCCATCCATATTTTGGAAGATGGGGCGATTGCAGAAACGGGGGAGACAGGAAGTCATACTTATGTCGTGACAGAACACGCGCTCGACATTTCTAAGATTCCTAATTATGCAGGACAGGACTTTGCTGACATTGATTTCGTAGTGGAGTGCTCAGTCTTTGGGTTCGCGCTCGGATTTATTTCAGAGAATAACTTTGTCTTTGTAAGAGTAACTGACGGGAACGGTTCCGCGATAGTAAACACGACCCCTATTTCAAATCTCCCTATGGTTGTTCCTTCGCCCGTCCCTCAGTCTGAGGAGGTCTATGTCGCGGGGATTAGAACCCCCTATCAAGGTGATCCCTTCTTTACAGTAGGTGGGAGCAGTCCGAGCATTTCAGACAGCCCCTTTAGATATGGTCAAGTTGACCCCACTCTAGCGTATAACTTTGCTACTCCAAGGGGTCAGCTAAATCCCGATGGGTCTAGTGCCATAGAGGTATCTAACCCAAGAACTTTAGAGGTTCTCGCGACACTAGACTTCTATACAACGCAGGGTACAGGAGCTATCGCTACTTCCCGACCTTCTGAAACAGGTTTAGAATTAGGACTTGCTCCTTACATACACACAAACCAAGAGACTCCTATCGAGAGCAGGATACCTGCGAGCATAAATGAGGCGCTACCTCAGACTAGAATAGGTTTATTTACTGAAATTGAGGGGGCTCTTTCAAGAAGGGCGGAGGCTTCTTTATATCTCTCTACTACAGGGTTTAATGCAGGTCTTTACACAGGAACTGCTACGAGCGATCACCACCTTGTGATTACTTATACAAGAGGTGCTTTTAGCCATGTGTTTAGAGGAGAAGATGCTCAAGCAAATGGTTTAGCAGGGAGCCTTTCAATCCTTGTCTCTACAATCATTTCAGACTTTGCTGAAGCAGGACTCCCCATAACACAGCCAAGTGTAGGTGCTACGACACTATTCTTCGGTGCTGATGTCACAGGAAATGCAGGGAATGATGCGACCATTTCAATCGCCCTAGAGCCTACTACAGCGGGAGCAGCCACAACAAACCATCCTGATGTTGTGTCAGTTTCCAAGCTCGTGACGGGGAGAGATTCTTCTCTTGGTTTGGGTTCCGCTCAGACTAAGACTGAGGTTCAGTTGACGGGGGGTGTTTCACACCCTGTCAACGCAGGTAATGGGAAACTCTTGCCCGCAGAGGTTGGAGTAACGGACAGGCTTCCTTTGGGCGTTCTCCTGTCAGACTTTGATTTCTGTGGAGAAGATCCTCTGCGAGAGTCTTCTAAGAAGCTCGGCTTCATAGCAGGAAATATAGCTTCGCTCGATGTAGAAGTGCCTACAGACGGTCAGGGTCGCGTTTATTCTAAATCCGTTGGGGCTTCAGGAGAGCTCTTACAGATGGGAGATGGTTCTCTTTTGGAGTATTCTTCTTTCCCAACAAACGCGAACAAGAAGTACCGCCTTTTGAGAGGGGGTGGGGCTGTTTATGGAGCTAGTGGAGCTGTAGCAGGCGCTCCCCTAACCTTCTTAAATGAGTCTCTCCCTAGAGAGCTGAACCCTGTCTTAAAGGGTGCTGTTTTAGCAGGCAGGGCTATGCTTGTGAGGAACTTCCCTGAAGAAGCCTTCAATGTCCAAGACCGAGCAGATAGAAGCTATGGTGACGAACTACAACTCTTAGTGGTAACACAAGGGGTAGCTCGAAATGCAGATGGGACGCTCACCATAGGGGGCTCAATCTCCCCAAGTGGCTATGGGGAAGGTTTCGCTGCCTCAGATCGTTATAGAATCAAGGGTCGCCCCTTGATTAAGGGTGAGAGCGTAGATATTTCTTTTGTAGAGCCTGCTAAGAAATAAGAAGAAATTATGAAAATCCTCGTAGTCAGCACAACAACTCATAAAGAAAACTCCACAAGCAAATTGCTCCTTGAAGCGATCATGGGCGAGTTAAGAAAGAAAGACCATGACATCGACTATGTAGATGCAGATCAGCTCCACATCGTGAAGAACCTAAGCTGTTATTCTGATGGGGGTGAGAACTGCGCCTCGAAAGAGGCAGGCAAGTATCGCTGTTGGGCTCATAAACTCAGCCATGAGAACCCCTCAGATTTTGGGGGAAAAGATGAAATGAACGTCATATACGACGCGCTTGAGTGGTGTGACCTCGTGATATGGGCAACGAGCGTGAGGTGGGGCTCCCACTCAGCTCTTATGCAGAAGATCATTGAGCGTATGAACACCCTAGAGAACAGAGTTGTCATGTACGGAGAGAAGAACATTCTGAAGGGAAAGAAATGTGGGGTTGTCGTCACAGGACATAACTACGAAGCACCTAAAGTGGCAGAACACCTCTTAACTCAGTTTGGTTGGTTCGGCTTCGACTCCAAACAGGGTCAGTTCTTCACTTGGCAGATGTCTCAGAACATACACCAAGAGCAAGAGGGAAATAACAACGCGCCCTTGAAGGAGTACATCAAGAGCGCAGAGGGAAAGAAGCAGGTAGAAGACTTTCTGAATCAGCTCATATAAGCAACGCTGAGTTAACCAATCAGACCTGCGTCTGTGGTTATCTTTTCCATTTCCTTATTTGAAAGACTCGACATAGTTTTTCCAATACTAGCATAGATTCTCCCTAAGAACTCCACCATGAGTTTATCTTCTTCTGAGCCACTATCGCCATCAGAAGCAATCACATCTAGTCCTGCTTTCACAGCACCGACAACACCATCAAAGAGGTCAGTCGAAACAAAGCCCCCCATAACGTCTTGTAATTCTTGTGACTTTCCGACAAAGCCTGCGACTGTTTCTGCGGCTTCCACGCTAAGAAACCCAAAAAAATCAACATTACTACTGATTGACCCAATCACCGAGTGTGTTGCTAAACTCTTACCCAAAGCAACAGCTCCTGTTTTGGCTGAAAGCAAAGGGGCTGCTGACCCTGCTGACATAACAGCCACAACAACACCCCCAAGATAAACAGCCGATCCGTAAAGAGCCTTAATGTCCTCTATACGGTTTTCCTTAGACTTTTTGCTGAACTCCCCTGTAGCCATTTCCTTTAGTATCTTTGGGGAGTTTTTCATGGCTTCCAATTCTTTACCACCTTGGGAAATGACTGCTTTAATGCCCGCCCAAGTCTTAGAAGCGAGCTTCTTTCCATTAGAAGAAAGAGCTTTCCCAATCTTGACCCTCATAGAAGTCATCTTCTGAACAAGACCCTCGCCTGTATTCTTTTTAGACCACTTCTGATAATCTTTAACTGCTTGCTCATGGTTAGGGTGAGCTTTGTCCCTGTAAGCAGTAGCCCAAAGGATTTTTTGGTCAGAAGCTTTAGACTTATATACAGGGGCTGTCTTCGCAAAGATTTCAGCTTTCTTTTTTTCCTCAGATGCGAGTTTTCGGAGATGTGCAGATGCGACTCTAACCACAGCTCTTTTTTTCATAGAGGATTTAAGAGCCGACTTCTTATTCATAACCAAACATATCATATCTGTATTGTACGTTAGTCCAATTAATCTTCCCGACCATAGCCCTTAAAAAGGCAGCTCTGTCACTCTTAAAGTCGAGGTAATAGGCGTGTTCCCAAAGATCAACACAGAGCAAAGGGAAATAGCCCCTCATTAAAGGGGTTATCTGATTATCGAGAGACTGAACTCTGAGCTTGCCTTGTGAGTCTATCACAAGCCAAACCCACCCGCTCCCGAAATGACTCTTACCCACTTCAATTATTTCTCTCTTTAGTTCGTAAAGACCTCCAAAAGTCTGATCGACATCTGCTTTGAAGAACCCATTAAAAAAGGGCTCTTTAGTTACAGGTGAAATAGACTGCCAAAATAAGTTGTGGGTATAAACCCCACCCCCAAAGTCGATGATTTTTTCTTTTATTTCAAGGGGGATCAGCTTTGGAGATGCGAGTAGCGCACTTAAACCACCGACTCTATCAAGCAGAGTAGGGTAGTCTTTAAGAGTGTCATTGAGCTTATCTACATACCCTTTGTGGTGTTTGAGATGATGCTCAACCATAGCCTCTCTCGAAATGATAGGCTCAAAAGCAGAGTACCCAAAAGGAAGGGGATTAAAAGAGATCATTTTCACCTCAGTACTTTATATCAAGACCAAGCTTTTCAGACCCTGTGGAGGGGATTTTAGAGCAGATCCCTACAACGGTAGGGTTTGCAACTCCTACAGCGTTCAGATTGACATCTGTGTCGTTACAGAGAAGCCCATTCTCAGAGATTTTTAGATTTTCATTTAAGGAGTAGGTCGCGGGGATTGTCCTATTTCCTTGTGGGTCTATGTTGAACTCCTCGTACTGAGAGAACAGGAATCTACCCCCACCCGAAACGAGAGTGACTATGTTCCCCCCACGGGCGCTAGAATATGTCCCTGTGTTCTGATAGGACGTGAAATTACGGTACGTTGACGTGCGAGCATCATCGTAGTTTTCAGACCCATATAGGAGAAACCCACAAGTGAGCCCATCTGACTTCTCTACTGTAAAGTCTTCATCGCCTTGGACATACTTAACCCAAGTACCTGCAACCCACCGATCTCTTCTAAGGATAGGTCCTACGGAGACTTGAAATTTGTCTCCCATTTTAATTTCATCAAGGTAATTTAGGGTGCTGTTTAGATTAGATGACATAACCAAGTCTCCTCATTACTTTCTTGACCGCTTCTTGTTTTACTTCTTTTGGTGACTTCTCGGAGTCCACTTTAATTATTTCAGCTTTTGGGGCTTTATCAAAGCTTTTGGGGACTCCCTTTACTTTCTCCTCTGTCTCAACAACGAGTTGATTAAGAGTAGAGAACTCTTTCCCGCCAGGCTTCTCTTTGATTTCCGATGGTGGTGGGGGGGCAAGAATAGCGTCCTTCTTTGCGTCTGAAGGGCGAGACACCATTTGAGTCTCATCAGCATTCTCTACGCTGTTTTCTGCTGTCTCTAATTCATTAGAGAGCGCCCCTGACTCCGCAAACTCGCGCACAGATTTAGCCAAAGGGTTATCAAAGAAATGACCCTCTGCACTTGGAGCGCTCTCTTGAGCCAATCTCTCTAGCCTTGCGATGCGTGTCTGCAATCGTCTTATCTTGTCATACATAGGCGTTCTCACTAGATCGTTTGTTTGTCTTCTTAGGGGATTTACACAAGGGGGGTTTGATGAGCGAATACTCTAGGAGAGATAAGATTAAGACCTTATTAAAGGACTACTTTAACGAAACGGACTTCAGCTCTGAGGGGGCAGGTACGATCACTCATATTTTTGAGTATGTGTCGTCTCGAACAGAGGCAAAAAGAGCAGACATTCTTTACCTAATTTCTTTCATGTGCATTCACAAGGAAGCGGTGAGAATAAGACATGGTGTCTATGCTCCGCCCAAGCCTAATAAATGACTTACCCCCTTTAGCACTCATTTCAAGAGCCACCTTCATGCGATTTCTTGCGAAGGGGTCGAGCGAGTCGGGGTCTATGACAAACCAAGCAAAAGTCTCGGCAAAGTCTTCCATCACATTAGTCAAGCCATAGTTCGTAGGGATTCTTAACCCTTCAAGCTGTGGGTGGTGGTAGGGGGAGTATTCGGGGTGTTCTGTGTCGATGCCCTCCCAAGGTTTATCCCAAAAAGCTCTCGCTTCATCGGTGATAAAATCTAAATGCACCCAATGTCCTATTTCATGGGTGAGGGCATACATGACAGCGTTTTTATCCTTCAGTTCATATTTATTATCGAGCAGGGTGTCATACAAATCTATTCGTTTGTCTTGATAAAGGGCATCAAGAGGGCCGAACCTCCTCTGTCTTGCTGTCTGAGGATTAGCCATAATTCTAATTTCTTTTATGCTCTCTGCCACGACTATCTTTAAGCCTCTCTCATAGAAATGCGTGAACATATCTTGAAGAAATAAAAGCATCGCTTCAGCTTTGGCTTGAGGGATGTCTTGCAAGACAACTCGGAAGCCCCCCCAAGGCAATACTTTGTGGCTGATTGTCTCATGTTTAGAGAGCTTCTTCTCTCTTATTTTAGCGTACTTGTATATCTTTCTTAATCTCACGAGCATTTCAGCTATTTCAGAGCCCATCACGTCATCTTCTCGTTGGGAGAGGGAGACAGCTTGCTCATACATTCTCTGATATCTGCCCCAAAATACAGCAAGTATGGGGGATTTTCTCCCATACAGCCGCGCAAGTTGTCTAGGGACATATTGGGAGAGGAAATCTCGGATAGACCCCATGAGGACATCAAGGAAGAAGCCCCCTTGGACTCCATTAAGGAAGTCTTGGTATTCAGATTCAATGCGAGAGATTTCTTTCTCTACCAAGTCTGAAATGCGAGTACGCTTTGTCATCTCTGCCCCCATCTCGGAAGTATAGAGAGAGGCAGAGTATCAGCTATTTATTGACTTGAGAGCCTTTTGTCTCTGCTTATAATCCCACCGATTTTGTCGCTTTCGACAGACCTCAGAACA
>Ga0181593_10000598_pt1 | contig 31776 bp, 17 predicted proteins | sample 071ome_19_FD_133756 | JGI IMG/M metagenome (GOLD analysis project Ga0181593, IMG submission 133756) | Coastal salt marsh microbial communities from the Groves Creek Marsh, Skidaway Island, Georgia - 071413AT metaG (megahit assembly) | ecosystem: Environmental > Aquatic > Marine > Intertidal...
AGGGGCGCCTCAGGGCGTTGGCTGGAATCTGGACTGCAGGCGGCCAGAGCAACAATTAGCGCACCTGTGACCAGTCGATTTTTCATGAGCTTGTACGCGCGAGTATTTCAGAGGAGGAAAGAAGGTGAAAGCACTTAATATACTAGCTTTTGCCCCCGACTCCGTCAAGGTTGTATTCTTGCCACTCCTCTCTTGAGGACCTATCATTTACTACCATCTGAAAACGGTCCATACGCATCCTACCAGCTTTCACAGGAGCAGACTCTTGCAGCACCTCATTCAATATTCATTCGTAGCAGCTCTTGCCCTGAGCTGTGCGCAGCCAGAGCCACAGAGCGCCCCTGCAAACGTAGTAGCCCGCGTCGGCGAGACAGACATCACGCTCGATCGCCTCGAACGAGCCGTGAATACGCTTTACAGTGGGGCAAAAGCACAGACCCCCAACAAAGAGCGCAAGGCACTAGAGCGCCTCGTCGACATTGAGGTCCTCTTGCTGGGCGCACATCAGCGCAACCTGCAAAACGACTTCCAGGTGAAGAATACAGTCGAGGTGCGGGAACAAGAGCTCATGCTCGAGGAACTGTATAAGCGCGGCGTGCTCAAGGGGGACGACCAAATCAGCAACGATGAGGCTCGAGCCTACTTTGACCGGTATCGCATTGGGCAAGAGCGACGCGTAAGCCGCGTCCTGGTGAGCAGCCCCATGGAAATTGACCGCGTCTTCCAGCGCACCCACGCCGGCGAAACCTTTTCGGCCATTGCAAGCGATATGTCGGAAGACGGTGAAACCGCTATGCAAGGCGGAGATATTGGCTGGATGAGCCGGCTCTCCTTTAAGAGTCACATCCTGCGGCGACAGGTTTTTGACGCCGAGGTGGGCGGTCTTATCGGCCCTATTCAAGAGCCCGATGGTTACTCTATAATGAAGGTCGTCGACGAACGACAAGTGCCCTTTGAAAATGCAGCATCTGCAGTAAAGACGGTCATGATAGAGCAGAAACGCGCGCTGGCTACGTTCGCATTCCTAGAGGATCTAGCCAAAAGAGCAGGCATACAGGAGCGCACAGAAACGCTTACGCTCCTGTTAAATCGCCTCAGCGAGGCCGGCGAGGAGCTACCCGAGTTCAAACAGGGCGAATTGCGCATGCCCCTGTTTGTAGTCGACGGAGGCCAGTGGACGCTAGATAACTTTATGAACGCCATGCTCAGCGAACGCGACCAGGCGGAGATCCGCACCATTGACGACCTGCGCGACTACGCGCGCAGACTCTATGCGTTTAAGGTTTTGCTACCCCAGCACGGGCGACAGCAGGGGATGGATAAGATAGACCACATAGCGGATGAACTGCGCCGGGTAAAACGCGAAATGCTCCTGGAGCGAATTCGACAAACAGAGGTGATTGAACGCATCGATTATGACGAGGAGGACGAGCGGGCCTATTTCGCTAGGAATAAAGCGCGCTATGTGCGCCCCGAACGCACGTCTATTCTCGAAGTTCTAGTAGACGATCGAGATCGGGCCGAATCGCTGCGGGCAGAAATGGAAAAGGGCGGCGATCTCGACGAACTGGCGCGCCGCTACTCCAAGCGCAGCACGCGCATTCGCCGGGCAGGTGGACGAATGCAGTTGCTCAACCCGGACAAGTACGGAAAGCTGGGCTGGGAAGCTAAAGATGCACGGGTTGGAGAAGTCGTAGGCCCCGTAAAAACCAACAACGGGTACTCCGTGTTCAAAGTGCTTAAGAAACTGCCCGAAGAAGAAATGAACTTTCGACAAGCGCAGGGGCGCGTGCGATCGCATCTGCGCATGGAGTTAAGCCAAACGATGTTTGACGAACTAGTCGCAGAACTGAAGCGGCAGTATAAAGAGCAGATTCACATTTTCGAAGAAAATCTGCCCACCGCACAGTCTTAGCAGAAAAACAGACCTTATACAGAAAGAGGGCTCCGGTTTTCCGGAGCCCTCTTTTTATTGGTGTGTCCCCTATCTCAGCGCAGTAGCAAAACCTGCTGTGCGCTGCGCCAACCCGCCATATGAGCAGCGATTAGATAGACTCCACTCGCTGCGTTACGACCGTCAGCATCCCTTCCATCCCAACGGACCCGATGCAGCCCCGCAGGCAAATCGTCCCCCACCAAACGACGAATACGCTGCCCAAGTACGTTATATACGCTGAGTTCGACCTGTCCGCTGCGCGGCAGTTCAAACTGCACGATAGTCTCTGCGTTAAACGGATTGGGATAGCTACTCATCGCAGGCTTGGAGACGCGCGGAGCCAACAGTGCACCGTAATCTTCGGCGAGTTCGTCGTCCGACTGTACAAGCTCTATTCCAGCAGGCGCCAAACCGCTGGGCACGCGCGGCGGTATAGGCACTCGGATCGTCTCATCGGTCAGCGCGTGTAAAAAGGCCAATAAATCCGCTTTCTCACCGGCGGTCAGCCCGAGCGGCACCAATTCGGCATCGACGCGTTCCGCCGAGATTGTCTCTTCGTCGCCGGCTCCGCGATCGTAAAACTCGATTACTTCTTCTAGGGTTGCGATTGCGCCGTCGTGCATATAGGGTGCCGTTTCAGTGACCTGGCGTAGACTCACGGTGCGAAACGCAAACAGCTCATTTGTATTGCCCGACGTTACGAAGCGTCCTCGGTCCTTACCCGACGGGCGCGGCGTGCCCGTTTGCGTAGAGGCCAAAGGCTGACCGGGACCGATCTGCTCAACGCCCTGCACGCGAAAACGCCCTTCGGAAAATTCGGGGCCGTTGTGACAATTCGCACAGCGCGCCTTCTCGAAAAAGAGGACAAGGCCGCGCTTTTGGGACGCTGTGAGCGCATCGTCATCGCCTGCGACATAGCGATCATAAGGCGTATCGTCTGTCACTAATTCGCGTTCAAATGCGGCAATGGCACGCCCCAGCGTCGAGCGCGTAATCACGGACTCTAGCGGCGCTGTGTCCCAAGAACACGCTAGGCGTGGAATCTGTCGGGCGACGGAATCCGCCTCGGCGGGGAAGGCCCGATTAAACAGCTCAACGTAGTCGGGGACATTGCGCAAACGAGTCAGCACGCTGTCGACGGCCATCTCACGCGGATAGGAATCACCGCGCAGTTCCACGCGCACGATAATCGCGCGGAGCGCCTGTGCCTCTAAGCCTCGGTCCTTGCCGTCCCACAGCATGAACCCCTTGGTCGAGGGAAGATTGCTCTCGTCTTTATTGTAGGCCGTGTTGAAAATGGTCATCGTATTACGCGGCTCGGCAATGATCGTATCGCCCGTCACAGACGACGCGCCTAGCACGCGATCCGGACCCAGCCCCTTACTACCGGTGCCAGCACCTAGCTGGCGACCGTCGGCCATACCAAAGCTAGGCAGATGACACGTGCCACAGCCCGTATCCATTTCTCCCCCTAAGATGGGGTCGAAAAACAGTAGACGACCCAGCTCGATTCGATCCGGGTTATACTGGTTGTCAACTGGGTAAGGAATGGGCGGCAGCGGCGTCAAACCGAAGCGCTGGCGCAGATCCTCCTGACTCCATGCGCTGCCCGCGACAATTACAGATAGACACAGCGTCACGATAAATGCATTCATACGAGTAGATTTTGCGCTTGCCATTATGGATGTTCCTCCATTTCCTCAGCGGAAATAGGTCGCGGACGTCGCTTCACCGAGCCCCACGAACCAGCCTGGACGGCCGTGCCCGGCGAAACGCTCATCGCACAGCGAAAACCAACGTCTGGGCCCTTTAAGTAAGGATCGTCGCGAGCGCGATACGTGGGGCGGATGTGGCTGGCATCGGTAGCATACGACCCGCCGTGCACCGCTTTGACGTTGCTTAACTCGACGCCTTGGGGATTCGTATCCGGACCATTTACATAATAGCTGGGGTGATACCAATCGTTGGTCCATTCCCAAACGTTGCCCACCATATCATAAACCCCAAAGGGGCTCGAATTGTCTCGAGTCTGATATTCGCCGGTCACACCCTTCTTAACAAAGGATCGCAGACTTCCATCGTAGTAACCGACGGGGGTCGTATTCAAAATCGTTCCCAAGCCCGCTTCAAAAGGATCTCCGCTCTGAAAATAGTTACTGCGATATGAATCGAGCCCATCACCCCAAGGGTATTTACGGCCGTCATCGCAGCGCGCAGCGCGCTCCCACTCTGCTTCCGTGGGCAAGCGTTTTCCCGCCCATTCACAAAATGCGTCCGCCTCATACCAGTTGATAAATGTGATCGGATGGTTTTGACGCCCTTTTGTATTTTGCAGGTTCCACTCGCCAATTTGATATCCCGTCGCCTCTTGGTACTGCCCCCACTGACCCACAGTAACTTCATATTTATCAATAAGATAAGGGTCAGTAAATATCATGCGAACGGGCTGTTCATCAAACTCTTCGCCCTCGGCTCCACGCGGGAAAGAGCCTGCTGGAATCAACACCATTTCTGTAGTGAATCCCGTGGGAAGGCGCACACTGCGATCTAAATCCTCTTCTTGTGCCCAGGCACACAGGGGAAATAGCAGTACGGCAAAAAATCGTCTCATGATGCGTCAGTGCTTTCTAAAAGTCGGGGGAAATACGTGGAAAAGTGGGTGTTGCAAAATATTTCGTCCAATAATAGAATTGATTTAAAAGATGTCAAGATTAATATCAATGGCATGCCATACAGACGGTAGCGAGTAAGGCACTCCGTCAAGGGACGCTCATCTGATATTCTCACATGTTGTAATGTGCCCATAAATTAAGTAACGTTATAACATGATTTACAATTCTGTACGCCTCACGCAACATCGCGTATACGCATATACATCCGCATCTCAAGCCCTGGACTCTTTGGAGAAAGCCCTATCATGAATTGGTCCCGGATAGCCTGTATCGCATTGGTCGTCGGACTCATGGCCGTACCATCAAAATCGCAACAGGTCCGCTACGACTCTGCCCGCGATTGGCGCCAATGGCAGCTACCCCTCGGTGCAGTCGACTTGCTTCCCGAAGGCACGATAGCCCCTACTCGCATTCGCAAAAGTCCAGATGCCGTTCGCGATCTAGACCGCTTTGGCGGGGGGATTCGCAAAGCGGGTTCCAACCTTCAGCAAGCCGAGAACATTATCGACGGCGATCTCTCAACCGGTTGGGCTCCCAACCCAGATGATGATCCGAGCGAATGGTTTATCGAGGTCAATTTAGGGCGCGCCATATCAGCGCACAGCGTCACGCTCGTCTTTGACGCAGAGGCCGAACCGTTTGAGCTCTTTGACCTACTGCTCTCTACGGGTGAACCCGAGACCGATTTTATTGCCGCACCCATACCGGGATCCCTTATCTACCGCGTGAAAGAGCGCTTTAAGGAAAACGACCGCCATCGCGTAACCTTTGAGTTTGAGAACATAGACGACACACCCATTCAATACGTGCGCTTCGAACCCCTGCTGATCACGCCCGGCGCGCGCTTAGTTGAGGTAGAGGTCGAGGCTATCGGCGACAACATAAGCATGGGACTGATAGATCGGGGCGGCACCATTGACATAAACATCAACTTGGCCAATAGCGAATCTCAGCCGCTGGGCAACGCCATCAGTCTGGTAGATGGAGACCTGTACCAGCGCTGGCGCGCCGGAACCGCTTCGCGCGGCCTCAATGACATCCTCGCCCACATGATACTCGATCTGGGAGCCGTTTACTGGGTGGATCAAGTGCGGATTATTGGTGGCGTCGTGGTCCGTTCGGGCTTTGGCGGCGGTATAACCACCAGACACTATATATCCAAACGACGCTGGGATTTCCGCTTTTACGAATTTATGACCTCCGACGGTTCCATTGCGCCCGACGGCTCGCGCATATACACCAAGCACTTCTCTGGCGCTTCACCTTCCAGCGAAACGTCCAGAGGATTGGTCGACCATCATTTCGAACGAATACCAACGCGCTACGTCCGTATTTTTTGGAAGTACTGGGACACGAGCTGCTTTTCTCTGTTTTCCGCCGGTGAAAATTCAGCTGCGGGGACTATCCCAGGCTGTGCAGCGGGTGGAACAACCGACGAGATTCAAATTTTTGGTGAGGGGTATCCGCAGCAAGTTAAATTCACCTCACCGCTGATCGATCTGGATTCTGGTCGAAACCTCAACTCTGTAGAGTGGGGCGGGGACATTCCTCCGGGCACCCGCGTGGAGATACGCACGCGCACGGGCAATGAGGTGAACGAGGTGTACACGTTCTACGACAAAAACGGTAAACAAGTTACTCAGAAACGCTACGATAAGCTGATTCCATCGTTCCGCGGAGCTATTGATACGAGCATTACTCCGGGAGATGATTGGAGTCCTTGGAGCAATATTTACGCAGCATCGGGCGATCCGTTTCAATCTCCCTCTCCGCGCCGCTATATGGAGATGGACGTGCACCTCGTGTCGAACTCGCCGGATGTATCAGCCACGCTGGACTATCTAGCGGTCAACTACACCCAGCCACTAGCGCGCCGGGCCGTCGGAGAAATCACGCCTCGACAGGCCATGCCGGGTGAAGAAACCGAATTTACCTACTATCTCCGTCCAGAAGATACCGTCGGTTTTGATCGCATAGCGGTAGAATCGACTTCGCCAGCGCGCTTTGTCGACGTATCGCTCAACGGAGCCACGCTAAGAGCACAGGCTGATACCACCGAAACGGGCTTTCTCGTTCACTTACCCAACCGCATCAGACGCGACGAACTGCTGGAACTGCGCTTCACATCGTCCGTGTTCTTACAATCCACGCGCTTTGACGTGTTTCTGCAGGACAGCCGTCAAGATGACAGCGTCCGCCAGCGCGTCGATCCGGGCGATGCTAGCGAAGCCATCGAGAGCAGCACCAACGTCGTGAGCCTGCCGGTGAGCCGGTCCCTCTTGGCCAATGTCACACTCAGCGCACGCACCATTACGCCCAACGGAGACTCCGTTAACGATGCGTTACAGGTCGATGTCGACCTAGTCAATGTGCTGGAAGAGCGCCCCTTGAGCCTGCAGATTTACGACTTGGCAGGGACCGTGCGATATGAAAACGTGCTGGACGGCTTGGCCGGTCAGCAATCGCTGCGCTGGGATGGAGTCGATCAGTATAACCAACGCGTCGAACCCGGTTTGTATCTTTTGAGAATCAGCGTGCAGGGGGACGCAGGGGAAGAGAGCCTGCAGCACATTATCTCCGTCGCATACTAAGAGCTCACCGAATTAGCAAAAAAATAAACTTTCTAAACTGCAATTCTGTTGATTTATACCTATGTGGGACAATTTAAAAAAAACTTGACAGCATTCGCGGTAGACTGTATCAATATGAAGCTTATTTCAGACGTAGGGCTCTTTTTTAAGGGTGCATCCGCTCACGCGCAAGCACTTTTAGAACAATAACTTATGTCACATTAGCTCCTATCGTCACAGTGACGGTAGGTTTTTACGTTCCCTTTTCTCAATGCTTTTGAGGAGGAATTCACATGCGCAAAGTCCTAGCATTGTCCCTAGGCGTACTGATGGCCAGCAGTGCCATGGCACAAGAGCCGGCCGAAGTACCTCTTTTCTTTGCTGTCGGCATTCCTGCCGGCAACTTGCCCACGATTGACGGCGATAACTCTGACTGGGCTTGGGTCGACCGCAGCTTCGAAGTTACGATCGACGATATGAACCCACTTACGGGTGGTGCCGACGATGCCGATGACCTGTTCGTCGACCTCGTCATCGGATGGAGCGACGCCGACAACCGCGTTCGCGCCATGATCCACGTTCACGACAACGACCTGATCGTTGACAAGAACCCGACCTGTACCTTCCGCGATGACAACTGCGAGGTCCACTTCGACCCGGATAACGGCGGTGGTGGTCCCTATTCGGCTCCTGCCGATCAGGACCTGCAGCCGGCCTACCAGATGTGCTTGAGCTTCTCTGAGCAGTTCCCCCGCGTGCAGATGTACAACGGCGCCTTGGGTAACTTCGAGCAGGACGCCTTGGATTTCTGGTGGACGCACTCTGGCGACTTCGTTACCGCCGGTCACGTCAATCAGGGCCAGGAGTACTACTACGAGTTCAGCGCCGAGCTCTTCGATCCGATCTCGATCAGCGGTGGTCCCGATGCCAGCTCGCGTTTTACGCTGGCCGCCGAGCAGACCATCGGTCTGTCGATCTCGGTTGACGACGCTGACCTCGGTTTGAACGCCAACGGCAACGATCCGCTCGCCGAAGACTGCTGCCCCGACGGTTTCTACTGGCAGGCGCAGTACAGCATGGCCGAGCAGTTCATGAACACGGGTGGTATGCCGGACATTTTCTTGACGCCGATTGCCGACGCTGGCACCGCTGTCGAGGCTACCTCATGGGCTCAGGTGAAGAAGATCAGCGATCTGTAAGATCCTTTTTTCACACAGCTTAGTGGAAAAGGGGGGGGATCAACGTCCCCCCCCTTTTTTCTCTTTCGCTCAACCAGATTTTCCGCAAAACAAACTCACGACACCGCGCAGTAAGAGGCAAGCGTTATGGGCATATGGCGACATTTCAAACAGCGCAATGCACTATGGTCAACATGGCTGTGCGGCGTGCTCATACTTCCCAACGCATCCTCGGCTATTGACGTATGGCAAGCCGGTGCGAGCGGCGTTGCCTGGCGCGAAGTAGGCGAACTAACGGGCCTAACAACCGACGGTACTTCGCTCCTGCCCGCAGTCGTCGACTCAACGACGAATGCACTACAGATCCTACAGTTAAAGCGCCGAGGGGGCAGCATCTCTTCGCCTCAGGCGTCCAATGTCGACCTGACGGGCCTACTTACCGACGGAAGTCGCGAGACATTTTGGCGAGTGGAGCGCGAGCGACGGCCCGACGGCACCTCTATGATCATCGATTTAGGCGCCATTCTGCCGATTAATCGCATCCGCATTCAGGGTAGTAACGAAGCCTTCCTACGCGCATTTGAGCTCTTTGTTCACGACGGGAACCCCGACCAGTTACGCGAAGATCGGCCGATCGCCTTCATAAAACAGGTCGCATCGAACTTAGAACAAGACAGTCCGCTTATAGACGCAGAGATACCCCTTCAGTTTGTCCGTTTTATTCGCCTGATTAGTCGCTCTAGTCAGGAATTTATTATCGAGGAAGCCGAGGTATTTGGCGATGGCTTTGCCCCAACGGGTAGCTATACCTCCAACGTGATCGATTTGGGGTCTCCTGCCAACTTTGGCAAGCTCCAACTACAGACCTCGATCGACAGTTTGACTGGAGTCGTTCTACAGACGCGCACCGGCATTGTGCCCGACCCTAAAGTATACTACCGCAAAACAGAAATATTTCAGGGCGAGGAGCGAGCAGAGGAACCGATTTTGCCCATAGGCGAACTCGAAGCGGCGGATGCCTATTTCTCTCTGCGCGTGGCCGACCGCGGAGCCATTGAAGACAACGTCGTCGAGTGGAGCCCTTGGTCGGCGCCCTACGAATCATTTAACGGCAACTTGCTCTCACCGGGCAATCGCCGCTACGTGCAGTTTCGCCTCCTTTTCTCATCTGAGGACGCGCGACAGTCTGCCGTAGTAGAAAACCTCAACTTCGAGTTTTCCACGCCTACACTAGCGGACGAATTGATTGCTGAAATCAGTCCAGGTGAAGTCACCCTGGGCGAATCGCATGCGTTCGACTACTACATACGCTCTGCGTTTGCCGCAAACAACGACGGCTTTGACCGTATCGAAATAGCCACGCCTTTTGCCTCAACCGTCAGCGAAGTCAATCTAGACGGCGTGCCGATAGACTTCTCCGTCGAAAATACCGACAGAGACCACCTGAGCATACAGCTTACGCAAAACCGCATCAGCGAATCGGGGCAGCTGCTACATATCCGCCTTAATGGCTTGGTCACCGTATACGGGACGACCTTTTTTGCCAAGGTTTTTGACAGCCAAAAAGACGAGCTCGGCCAAGACGTGGTCGCCGGCGACGCTTCGCCCGAAGGCGAGAGTGATCGCCTTTCCGTGCAGGGTCAACTCCGCAACGAACTCGTCTTGGATCTCGACATCAACGCTCCGGCTTTTAGTCCCAACGGGGACGGAATCAACGACAATCTGCGCATATCATACATCCTACTGCGCGCATTGCAGGAAGTGCGCGTAGACCTTTCGCTCTACGATCTTTCCGGAGGCTTGGTCCGCCGCCTACAGGATGCGGGAGCAATCAACGGCCCACAGCGACTCCAGTGGGACGGACGTGACAACTCCGGTAGCGCAGTGCCTCCAGGCCTGTATCTACTGCGTTTGTCGGTAGAAACAGACACCGGAGTAGAAGAGCAGGCCCGCCTTGTCGGCGTGGCGTACTAGCATGGGGATAACATACCTCAGGCTCTCCAAATGCCTAGCAATCTTGGGGATAGTCGCGGCCACTCAGACCTCTGCCGAGCAGGTTTCGTTCAATACCCCTTCGGCATGGCGAGAATGGCGATATCCGAAAGGCGCGGTGGAAATCAGTCCATTCGGTGCAATTCGCCCTATAGAAGTGCGCAAAGGTATTGACGCCATACGTGACGCCGCCGCATTTGGAGGAGGCGTCCGAGCCGTGGGCAGCGGTGCGAACTCTGCTCAGTTCGTTATGGACAGCGACCCCACAACGGGCTGGCAGCCCGACCCAGCGGATCCGAGCGATAGCTGGTGGATTGAAGTCGACTTAGGACGCATGGTTACGGCAGAGAGAATCCGCCTTCACTTTGTAACCGAGACGCCGGCTATGGAGTTTTTTACCGTCCAACTCTCCAGCGGTGAGCAGTTTTTTACCAATGCGCTCGTCCCCATTCCTGGCACGCTCGTCTACGGAGCCGGGCAAACCTTCGGCTTTAACAGCGAGTACGTCGTCGAACTCGAGCAATCACATATTCAAGTAAACGTCGTTCGCGTAGAAGTTTCGCAGATAACGCCCGGCGCGCGCCTCGCTGAAATCGAAGTAGAAACGATCGGCGATAACGTGGCGTTGGGTATCATAGAGCGCGGTGGCAGCATCGACCTGATCACCGATCTCCAGTCCGTCTTAGAGGGCGGGCAGAATATGGCCGACGGTAAGATCGTCACCAATTGGTCGCTCAACACGCTTCATCAGACCGTGACCGGCAAAGATATATTCAACCGAATCATCTTTGATCTTGGCGCTCATTACTGGATTGATCAACTGCGTATCATAGGAGAGCCCATTGGTGCTCCCCCCAGTCGCAGAGCACAAAACGGCAACTTTTTCTGGTATCAAATCCTCGGCTCTGACGGCTCGCTTGCACCGGACGGATCTCTGCGCTGGGAGGAGGTTGCATTCCTGCCAACAGCACCTGAAAACCCAGTCGAGAAACGGAACTTTGACCACGCTTTCCCCCTGCGCAAAGTTCGCTATCTACAGCACTATTATCCATCAACAGAAGGCGGGACAATCGAACGAGCAGGCACGCATAGCAACTACGCCACGTTCGGTTTTGTAAGTGAATATCAGATGTATGGCGAGGGCTACCCGGCCGAAATCAATATAACGTCGCCCATCGTAGATCTCAGCACGATTAAAGGGCTAACGTCTCTTGAGTGGGACGCTGACCTGCCCCCAAATACGCGTATTGAAGTTCGCACGCGCACGGGCAACGACGTCAATCAGACCTACACATTCTACCAGAAGAACGGCAAGCAGGTCACCGAATCACGCTACAACAAATTAATCCCATCTTTCCGCGGAGCTATTGATACATCCATCGCCGTGAGCGACGATTGGAGCATATGGAGCGAGCCGTATACCCGCTCTGGAGAGCTCTTCAGATCGCCCTCTCCACGGCGCTATGCTCAACTGGAAGTGCGCTTGCTGTCCGACGATCCAACGGTGGGACCTACGCTATCTGCCATACGAATGAACGTCGAAAACCCGCTCGCCCTACAAACGCGCGGGGAAATCATTCCCACGCAGGTAGAGCCGGGCACCGAAGAGGAGTTCTCTTACTTTATTCGCCCGATATTTGGTGGACGATCACAGGGGTTTAACCGTTTGAGCCTGAAGGCATCCGTTCCGGTTCAGTTTACCGGCCTTACCATAGACGGCGAGCCCGTGCAGGCCGAAAGTATTCCGATGGAAAACGGTTTTGCCTTAGAGCTTGCTAACCTGATTAGAAGAGAGAGCTTGGTTACGCTAAACTTCCGTTCGACAGTGTATCAAAATCGAACGCGTTTTGACGCGTATTTAGGCAATAGCAACCTAGGTGAACAGGTGCGCCAATTTATAGACGAAGGCGATGCCAGCACAGAAGTGACGAGCGAATCGATTTCCGTCCAACTGCCGATCAACGGAGATCTCCTGGCCAATCTGGCACTGTCGACTCGCATTCTCACGCCCAACGGCGACGGAATGGGCGACCAGCTCGATATCTCGTTTGACGCACTGAAACTAGTGATGCCCCGCCCCATACGAGTCCAAGTATACGACTTGGCAGGCGGCAAAGTGCGCGAATTGACCAGCGGCAATGGCGTAGCACAACGCTACAACTTCACCTGGGACGGGCGCGATGAACAGTCTAAGCTCGTTCCACCAGGCACCTACTTTGTGCGAATTGCAATTGAAGGCGATTCGCAAAGCGAAACGGCCCACCGCGTGTTGCCGGTGGTGTATTGATCCAACTAAGGAGTAAACGCACCGCTCATAGCGGGCGTGAAGACGACCTAGCACGAGGACTGATTTATGCGTAAAACAGCTATACTCTTCGCTGCGTTCATAGCGTTCCTGTCCCACGAGAGCCGCGCAGCTGAACGGCTTGTAATTGGTGGAAACGGACAGGCTTGGGACGACGTGGGTCTGTTCTTCAACGCGTTAGAAGTCACAGAGGGAGAGGGGCTCTCCCCGCTCGAAGCCGATCCAGAAGAAAACATTCTGCCGCGCATTCGCGAACTCGGTGGCGGTGCAACAACATCCGTTACAACGGCAGCTGCGCGCTCTAACCAGATCATCAACGAACTCATTGACGGGGATTACAAAACGGGCTGGCGCGTCTATACAAACACCAACGGCGCCGAACTCACGGTCGACATGGGGGCCATTTTCGTCCTACAGCGCATCTTTTTTCGCCGCGGCGTCCTCAACGACGACGAGCGGTCGCTGCGCGGGTACGAGTTTTATGTCAATGACGGAGATCCGCTCAACTTTGTTGCCGACACGCCCGTTTACTCACTCATTGCGCAAAACCGCTCACACGGTCTGCCCGAACTCGACCTGAGTTTTCAACCTACCCAAGTTCGCTACTTCAAACTGCGCAGCACGGGCGAACGCGCCTTTCAGATGGGTGATCTGGAGGTTTTTGGCGTGGGAGTAACGCCCTACGCCCACTACGTATCACGCGTGATCGACCTAGGAGATGAAGCTAATTTCGGCCCAATCAACGTCTACGCGCGCAGAGATTCGCTTGCCTCCGTGCTCTTTAGCACTAAGACGGGAACCATTGAAGACGATTCGCTCTACTTTCGCCAAACGGGTATTCCCGGAGAATACGAAGAGGTCGCACGCGACCAGTTTGACCGCACGCTAGACCCAGCTTATGCAGGCCAAGTGCGGCTCAATGATCGCGATTGGAGCACCTGGTCTCCTCCCTATGCCGAACTTACAGACACGCAGATCAACTCACCCGACAATCGGCGCTACATGCAGTTTGAATTCAAGCTGCTGTCCGGTGGCCTTCTCGACAAAGCAGTCATTGACTCCGTCGTCATAAATTACACGACGCCACCCATTGCCGATTCCGTAGTTGCCGAGATAAGCCCCACGGAAGCGAGCATCGGTGAAGTCAACGAATTCACCTACCATCTGCGATCCATAGTCGGCAGAAGCAACCGTGGCTTTGATACGGTCCTCATTAATACGCCGTTTGATGCGACAGCAATGGATGTAATGATCGATGAAGTCAGCATCGACTTTTCGCATGAGATGGTCGATGGAAAAATGCGCGTCCACTTTCCAGCCAATCGCATATCGCGAAGTGGACAGGAGATAAAGATTCGCTTTCAAACGCTGCTAACGGTCTCGGGGACGGAGTTTAGGGCAGAAGTTAGCGACAGTCAGTCGGATGCTTTCCCACAGCGCGTATCAGCAGGAGACGCAGACGAGAGCATTCTCGATAACACGCTAACCGTCAGCGCAAAAATTGAGGACAACCTATTTGCGGGCGTAAATTTCTCGTCGGCCGTGTTAACACCCAACGGCGACCGCATCAACGACGAACTGACGCTCAGCTATATCTTACTCAAAGCGACCAATCCCGTGAATATCCGAGTCGTTGTCCACAACTTGGCAGGTCAGGAAATCGTGCGCATATACGACCAGTACGATCTGAGTGGCCCAAACCAAGTTACGTGGAACGGACGCGATGGATCTGGGCGCACCGTCCCGCCGGGGCTGTACGTAGTCCGCCTAAGCGCAGACACAGATGCGGGTGAAACTACGGAGATGCGCAGCATAGCCGTAGTCTATTAGGGTAGTAAAGAGCATGCACTGAATGCATGGGAGACTCTCACGCTGAGTCCCCATATATAACGCACGATTTAAAAGCGTTGTCTTATTCCCAAGGGAGGGATATCATGCGCAGAGTTACGTCTTGGGGGATCGCCCTGTTTCTTTTGGCAGGGACGCTATCCGTTGCCTTCGCGGCAACGCCTGGACGAGAGCGCGGCGCCACATCGCAGGTGAGGATTGAAGGATTCGACCCACTCATTCCCACGCTGCGCAAATGGTACGTGCCGCAGGACCTTTACAACATCTACAACTGGGGCGGCTACAAGTATACCAACTACGCCAAAGAGCCGTATGAGCGCTACGTGAGCACGCAGCTCGAGGGACTCGGCCAGTACGATATATTTGGCAACTGGGTCACGCGCGGTTGGCGCATTTACGAGTGGCGTCAGCAGCAGCCACTAGCCTTCGGGAGCACCGTATTCAAAGATGCCCGGTTCTCCAACTGGTTCCAAAACTTAGTCGTTGCTTCCGATGCCAAGGGGCAGTATTTCACCTCGTTGACCATTGGCGACGCTATCCGCACGACGCTGACGCCTCTGACGTTTAGCCGTTCGCGTTTCAACGGTATACAGTGGGACTTCCAGTCGGATAAGTACAGCGCGACCGTACTACTATCTCGCGTCAGCGAACCTGTGCGCGTCGTGCAGGGCTCTAATCGCGTGCAGGACACGGACTACACCAACTTTATGGGCCTGCGCGGCACGACGCAGATCGGCGATTTCATCAACATAGGCGCCACGTTGGTCAACACCAACTTCGGCTCTAGCTCTAGCAACTTTTCTGAGAATTCGCGCAAGGGACTACTAACGAGCAGTCAGAACTCGGGTAACGTCACTGAAATAGTCGTACGCATCGTCGACGATTCGCCCGGAGATGGCTCCGGTGCACTCTTTTTCTCTTCAGAAATGCTCGTAGATGACGAACCCACTGCCGTGAACCCGACCATAGAGGGCGGACGCGAGCGCGAGGGTTTTCTCGAAGCACTCGAAGAAGCGCCCATCCTCTTGCGCTACCGCGTGCCCGACGCCTTGGTCGTGCGCAAGGTCAGCTTCGCGATGGTCCTCTCCAACGACTATCGAGTAGACGTCACTTCAAATTTGCAGACCAACATTAACGGACAGCCCATTTTCTTACCCGTCACGCGCGCGGAAGGTAACGTGCGAGACAACACAAACCAGCGCGTTGTCCGCTTTGACTACGGCCTGCCGTCAGCCAACCAGATTGCAAGCATCGACCTCCAGATCGAAGACGTGTGGGGAATGGAAGTGCGCGGTGAATTTGCTCGGAACTCCCAGTACCAGCGCTACCCCAACATCAACGTCCAGAAGCTGAGCAACCTGACGCTCAGCGACCAGCAGGCCGACGCTTGGTTTATCAATGCAACCAAGCGCTCAGGTCGATACTTTGGCTATACCGAAGCCTTTAGTATGGATCACAACTACACGACGCGCGGCTATATAACCGATCAAAACGACTTTGTCGACTATGAGAATCAGCGCCAAAACTGGTTTGAATACATTGACGACAACGACGACCAAGACCAGGCTGTCGACTGGCCGCGTTTTGGCGGTGGCGGTGGCGATAACGCCGTATTTCCAGGGCTGGATGAGAATAATGACCTCATCTCTGATTTTAACGAAAACAGCAACCTGACGCCGGATTACGAGGAGCCCTTCTTACGCCACTATGTAGACCCACCGGAGTTTCTCTTCGGCGTCGACATGAACAACAACACGGTCGTTGATCGCTTTGAAAACGACGAAGAGGCGGACTATCCCTACAAGCGTGGTCATAGGGGCTACAACATGTATGGTGGAGCTGAGATATATCCGGGCGTCAATATGACCGTGGGCCGCAGCCGCGAGTGGCTTATCGCCGGCAACGAACGGGCAAAGATGACTTTCCTGATGCTCAGCGCCGAGCAGGATTTGCCCAGGCTGGGACGCCTTGAAGCCTTCTACATGTTCAAGCTGGTTAAAGACAATATTGCCGACAACCTGCTTCAGTGGGTCCAGCGCCCGGGTTCGGTGGGCGGCCTGCAGCCCTTTGACGATCCACAGATCACCCAAAATGCAATGGTTAATCAGGGCTATCTCGGCTACAAGTACACGCGTGGCAATCTAACGTTCGTAAACAAACTTCGCGTCGATCACTACAAGCAGCGCGCAGAAGATGCAGCCGCCGGTAGCGACTTTAACGACAGCGCTTTTATCGGGGTAATCAACAAGGCCGACTATCCTTTTCCCATCGGCGACGTTACGATTATCCCACGCTGGAAGAGCATGTGGCGACGCCGCACTCAGCCGCGTCCAGCCCTGTTAGAAATCAACGACCTGAGCGAGATTTTCTCCATTTCGGCCGTGTTTCCCGTGTTGACCAAGAGCCGCGTAGAGGTCGGCGTGGAAACGATTATATTCCGCAACGCGGAGAAAATCCCCGATCCGCTGCCGCCGGAATACGTAGATGATTTCGTTGGCAAGGTCTTTACGGCTCAGTATACCAACAGCGTCCAGTATCAGGGATATAGCATCACATCCAACATTGGCTTTCAGGTCAACGATATCAACTATGGGAACCTGAAGGACTTGGACGTGAGCAACACCATTGCCTTTATCGAACTCTTTGCCGGTATCGAACAGGAGCGCCTAGGCGGTCGTCCAGCAGAGCGGAGAGGATGGGGGTTTTAAATTTTGAGGCTTAAAAAGGCGTTGAGCGTTGTTTGCAGTGCGGCGCTCTTGGGCGCCTGTGCCCAGGAAGAAGCGCCTCCCCTTCCGGCCGATCCCGTACTGGCCCACGTTGGGGAACAGACGATCACCGAGGGCGATTTTAACGAAGTATTACAGCGGCTCGGCAACGATCATCAGGCGCTCACACTGGAGCAGTGGCGCCAGCAGTTCCAGCTGCTCGTCGACCGAGAGCTCATGATGCACGAAGCGCGCCGACGCAGCCTGCACGAAGATGAGACCGTACTCAACGCCGTGCAGGCCTGGGAGCGCAACCGGTTAGTATCAACGCTCATCGAGCTGGAAATGGGCGATGGCATGTCGTGGACAGAGCAGGAGCTCAGCGCGTTTTACGAGGAGATGGGCGCAGGAAGCGAAATACGCCTGCAGCGCATCGACGTCGACAATCGAGAGAAGGCGCTAGGGTTCCTAGAACAGCTGCGCGATGGAACGGATTTCACCCAGCTCGCAGCAGCCAACTCGATGCGTCCCATGGCCACCGACTGGCTCAATCCTCTCATGGTCGACGCGCGCTATGCGCCACTCTTCCTGCTGGAGAAGGGAACCGTTGAGCTGATTGAGGCCGAAGATCGCTACCTACTCGTGAAAGTAGCTGACAAGCGAGAAGTTTCTCTAGACGAACGCCGAGAGTTGGTCGAGCGCACGCTGCGCCGCCAGCGTCAGCAAGAGGCTAATATAAACTTCCTCGCACTCGTGGCGGAACGGCACTCGGTGCAGATCGATACAGCTGCTCTGGCGCAGGTTATTGGCGGTGGGGGCACCTCGGAATTGCGCCTTCTAAAAAGCAATTTAGGCGAGTGGACCCTGGGCCAGTATCAGGACTCTATCAAGCGGCTACAGCAGGCCGATTCTGCACCTGCAACGACTGCTAACGAGCTCGGCTTTCGCATCACGCGTGCCTACGTTGCCGACCAATTATTGGCAGAAGAAGCGCGCAGCAAAGGCCTATATGGAGAGCTGACAGACGACCGGAAAAGAGTGCTGCAACAAAAGATACTCGAGTCTATGTGGGAGAGCGATATCTACTCTCAGGTAGAAATAGACGAGAGCGATTTACGCGCTTTTTACGAGCAAAACAAGGCTCGCTACGCATCGATTGCAGGCAACGCGCAGACGCTGAGCGTCCAGGTCGGGCGCGACCTACGCGAAGCCAAGGCCGCACCTATTTTTGACGAATTTATAGCGAATCTGCGCCAGCAATCTGCGGATCAGGTTCGGATAGATGAAGATAATTTTCGGGAATTCGTTGCCCGTCAGCGGCAGAGCGCTTCCCCGATTGACATGTGAACAAGGCACTGAGAGGAGATCTCCAATGCGCACCCTTAACAAGGCATTCGGACTGAGCTGTATACTGTCCCTGTCGCTGGTCGCTGGATGTGGGCATTATGTGGTCCCCGGCAAATTTGAACCCGCCGAGGTTACCCAGCAGCAGAGCGCCGAAGGAACGCAGATGCAGGTCCAAGATGATGGCACCGTGACCTTTGTGCAAAATCGTCTGGAAGTTTCTGTGCGCCCAATGACCGACGAAGAGTTGAACCGCCAGTACCCTTCGCAGTCAAACAACGCCAGCGGACCCGGTGACGAAGTCCCTTCTACGCCCTTTACCAACGGCAACTGGGTCGATCCAAAAACCGGCAAATCCCCTCAACGACTATCCGTCTTCAAGATTACGGTAAAGAATTACGAGTATCCCAAGGTAAAGCTCGATCCACTTAAGATCGTGATCGAGTCGACCAATGGACGCACGTATTTTCCCTGGGGCGCCTACGACGTAGAAGAATACTTCCGCCGCTTTCCACTCGCCTTCAACGGATTGGGATACCTGCGTTTTGACGAACGCCGCGACATAGTCAACCAAGCCAAATATCCCGACGACGAGTTTTGTTTTTCAGGCCAAGACGTCGAGGGATATGTGATTTTCTCAAAGATTCACGACGACGTGGGATCAATCTTATTCCGCATCCCCGACTTTGGCCTGCGCTACAACTACCGCAACGAGCCCGTGGAAGAGATTGATCTATCGTTTCGCTTTGAGCGCGAGTTGAAAAAGGTTAAGAATCTCAGCGAATTGGCCGCGAATTAGCCGTTCGCTCAAGCATCTCATTTACAGGGGGGCAGGCTGCTGACCTGCCCCCCGTTTTTTTCGCACTGCAGATTCTGTCAACAGTGCGCGTGATATCCGGTGATGCCCTTGAAACGCGCTGCCCTGGCGATCCTTGCCGCACTCTCTCTACTCTCCGTAACGGTGTTCAACCCCGAACACCTCTCTCTCTACATTGAACGGCTTATCGGCTGGGAATCGATTAGAGAAACAGCTGTAACCGTACGGGATCCCGACGTATATCACGTGGTAGAGCAAATAGACGCTAACGACCTGCGCACCCACGTAGAAGCGCTTACCTCCTTTCCATCACGCGTCACGGGCTACCCCGGTGCTGAAGCGGCTGCCCAATACGTAGAAGACCAGTTCAGAAAGATCGGCTTACAGGATATCACTTCGGAACACTTCGAAGTACCCGTTCCTATAGATAAGGGTGCTCATTTGCGCCTACCCTCTGGCCAGCGCTATGTGCTGCACGCCCTGTGGCCCAACGGAGTCCGCACCTCGACTCTGCCCTCTGGTGGTATTACGGGCCATCTCATTGACGCGGGACGAGGTACGCTGTCCGAGTTGGATGGCCAAGAAATCGAAGGCAGTATTGCACTAATGGCCTTCGGGTCGGGCAACAACTACGTCGAAGTCCGCGCGCTCGGTGCGCGCGCCATTCTCTTTTACGACGACGGCCGCGTGACGCGCGGAGAAGCAGCTGAGAAATTCCTGCAAGTGCCCGTTGACATCCCCCGCTTTTGGATAGGAAGCGACGGCGCAACGGCCCTCCGCAAGCAGGCACACGGCAGTCGCGTGCAGGTGCATCTCGAGGCGCGCATGGACTGGGAGCAAGCGACCGCACGGAATATCTTTGCCGTGCTCCCTGGCTTAGACGAGGAAATGCCGCGTGGTCAGCGCCAGCAGGTGCAAAAGTGGAAAGATCAAATCCTCGTAGTGCAAGCACACTACGATGCTATGTCCGTAGTCCCAGCCCTCGCTCCAGGAGCCGAAAGCGCTAGCGGCATCGCGACGCTCTTGGAAACGGCGCGCCTGCTCAGAGAGCACGGCACCCGCTATACCGTGCTCTTTCTGGCCACGCCCGGACATTTTCAGGGCTTAGCCGGTATCAACGATTTCCTCTACCGACATGCTCGTAAAAGCGACTACTTTCGCGAACGCATCGCCGCGGGAGAAGAGATCGACTTTCGCCTCTTTATCGGCCTCGATCTCAGCTCGCACAGCAACCAGGTCGCCAGCTTTGCCATGGGCACCTTTTACAACTCGAATTGGGGTAATAACGACTACCTAAAAAACCTGATGGCGCCTTACGCACAGCACTTTGCCGACTATAGCGCCGAGGTATTTTCCAATTCGAATCGCTACATCGATGCCGTCGCGCCCGTTAAACGCATCTGGAAAAACTACATGCCCGTCCGCCTCGCGCTCGACAGCGAAGCAGCCGTATTTGTCGGTAAAGAAGCGCTCTCCTTAGTGACCCCAAACCAGCTTCGGCCGCTGACGGACACGCCGCTTGACCGCATTGAGGCCATGGATTTTGATGGCCTGGCCGAGCAGGCGCGCACGGTGAGCGCCTTGCTGGTCAAGGCAGCGGCGGACCCCGAATTTTTCAACGATACCAAACTGTCTCTTCGAGACTGGGGACACAGCCTCGAAGGCTATATCTACTGGTTCGACCGCGACGTAAACTTTGCCGTGCCCAAGGCGCCAGTAGCCGGTGCGCTTGTCACCTACTTGCAGCCAGGCCCCAATTCGATAGCCGGCGTGCGCACGCTGATTGCTGCGCGCGCCAGGAGCAAAGGAGATTCAGCGGGCTTTTTTCGCTTTGACCTCATGCGGAACCGATTTTCCAACCGCATTCAGGCCTTTGAACTAGACGCCGACGGTCGCATTGTATCGGCACCCGACCTCGGCGAAGAGGGCGATAAGACCTATCCCGGCATGCAGCCCTATGGATGGTGGGAAAATCGCATGATGCAGGTGCTTTTTAAATGTGAAGCACTCAGCTTTTTAGAGGTAGTAGATCCGCGCTATCTGTCGGCGATGGATCGAATCAACGTGCTTGGAAGCAACGATGCCCCGCCGCGTTCTTTCGGTTTTAGCTACATAGAAAACCAGTCTGCCCGTGCCGATCGCGTGGTTCAGGCCGGCGTTGTTTTTGCCGAACCCGGCAGCCGGATAAAGATCCTAGCCGGCGAAGGAGCCTTTGGGGGCGAAAGCGCGCTGGCAGGCGTGCGCTTTATGCTGACCAATGCCGACGAAACCTTCCTGCGGCAACCGCTCGACCCGTCCACGGTTGATCTGAGCGTTGTAGAACGCGCCCAAGGACGCGGCTTTGATCCAGCGCAAAACGTGCTTTTTCATCCCTCGCTGCAGGCGGCGCGCGACATGTGGATCATCGACGAGGCGCGCATCAAGCAGTTAGAGCGCCACGGTATTATTGTCGAAGAGCTGCAGCAGATGCACGCTCGGGCCAAATCTGCACTGCTCGAGGCAGAGCGCCATCTCGAAGCCTTGGACTACACGGCCTATAAGAGCGCAGTGCGACGCGCCCTTGGCGTAGAGGCGCGCATCTATCCAGAAGTAAAGTCGACGGCCAACGATACGGTTCGCGCCGTCATATTTTATTTCGCGCTTATCTTGCCCTTCTCGTTTTTCTGTGAACGCTTCTTCTTCGGCTATCCAGAAATTCGCAAACAGATTCTCGCCTTTGCCGGTATCTTTATCGGCATCTTTCTCATTCTGCGCTGGCTCCATCCAGCGTTTAAGCTCAGTTCGTCACCCTACATCATTTTCCTGGCCTTCGTCATTCTAGCCTTGGGGCTACTCGTCATCTCCATTGTCATAGGTCGCTTCAAGGACATGCTGCAAAAGCGCAAAGGAGCGGCGTCCGGTCTGCACGAGACAGACGTCGGGCGCGTGAGCGCCGGCTTTGCGGCGATCCTGCTCGGCATCTCTAACCTGAGCAAGCGCCGCCTCCGTACCGCGCTCACGGCCATCACGCTTACGCTGCTGACGTTTACGGTATCGTCTTTTACCTCTGTTAAATCAAGCCTAGACTTCTACCGCCTGCCGCGCGATACGAAACCACAGTATGAAGGTGCACTCGTCCGCGAACGCGCCTGGCGCGGCATGCAGCTATCGACGTTAGACTACGTGCGCAGCGCCTTTGCCGCCGACGCACGCGTCGTGCCGCGCGCTTGGTATCTATCTCAGGTACAGTCGGAGAAAGCCTACATAGACGTCGAATCACCCGATCAAGGTAAGCGCAGCTTTGTGCACGGTATCGTCGGTCTGCATCCGGACGAACCAAGCGTCACGAATATAGACCAGTATTTAACGGCTGGACGTTTCTTCGCTCACGACGAACGCGATGTCGTGCTCTTGCCGGATAGGCTTGCCATACTGCTTGGCATTGGTCCCGAAGACCTTGGACAGGCGCGCATTCAGCTCTTTGCGCAGGATTATACCGTGATCGGCCTGCTTGACTCAGAGCGTTTGGCCACCCTCCACGACCTCGACGGCGAATCGTTAACGCCCGTGGATACGGTCACAGAGGCCGGTCTTATCGCGCGCGATGCCACGGAAGATCCACGCACAAAAGCCTCGGCTCCTTTGGAAAGTTTCAGCCACCTGGCGCCCGACAACACGCTCTTTCTGCCGTACGAAATTGTCTTGGAGATGGAAGGACAGCTCCGCTCAATCGCGATCGCCGCACCGCCGGGATCAGCCGACGCCTTTATCGAACGCGTCGAGTCGTTTATGACGCGCGTAGCCCTCACGCTCTTTGTCAGCCAGGAGGATCGCGTCGTCGTCTACAGTTCGATTGGATCGACTGAGGTCAGCGGTGCGGGCCAGCTCTTTATTCCCGTGCTGATCGCGGCGCTCATCGTCGTCAATACGATGACGGGGGCCGTCTACGAACGCTCTAGAGAGATCGGCGTCTACAGCGTCGTCGGCCTAGCGCCCAGCCATATCGGCATGCTCTTTATCGCCGAATCGACGGTCTTCGCAACGTTTGGAGCCGTCGCCGGCTATTTGCTCGGTCAGGTGTCGTACCTATTTATCGTTCAGTATGAACTCTTGAGCGGCCTCACGCTCAACTATTCTTCGCTCTCCGCTGTCTGGGCAACCGTCGTCGTCATTCTCACCGTCTATGTTTCAACGCTCTACCCTGCACGTCTAGCCGCCAACATGGCCGTACCAGACGTGACGAGGCAGTGGCGCTTTCCGCCACCGCAGGGCGACGATTGGCGCTTTGATTTTCCCTTCACGGTGGGAGGGGCCGAAGTGCCTAGTATGTACGTCTATCTAAAGACAGTATTCGACGCCTACGGAGAGGGCTCCGTGGGTGACTTTATTGCACGGGACGTCACGCTGCACTCAACGGAGACGCCCGACGGAACTGCCTACGCCATCGCCATGAAGGCCTGGCTAGCGCCCTACGACTTGGGCATCAGTCAGAACGTGACGCTGCACGCGATTCCCGCCGGCGAGCACAATATCTACAAAATCGAAGTGCACATTCATCGACTCAGCGGCGACATGGCCTCGTGGCAGCGCATGAACCGCAACTTCCTCAACGTGCTGCGCAAACGCTTTCTCGTCTGGCGAACCCTACCCGGCGGCATCCGGCAAGATTATCAGGATCGAGTCGACGGTGCGTTTAATCGGTCGGAGGTATCTGCATGATATTTCCGCTTCGCGCCTTTCTTATTGGCCTGTTTATGGTCGGACTTATCAACGTAGGGGCGCCCTACAGCATGTTTGTGCTCAAGTCCTCACAGTGGGCCATTAGCTACCTGCCCCTCAGCGTGGTCTTTCTCTTTACGGCATTGGTCTTTGCCAACGCCGCGCTCAAGTCGACTCTGCGGATTGCCGGACTTTCACCGGGCGAATTGGGCATCGTCTTTATCATGTCACTGGTAGGTGCCTCTATTCCCACTTGGGGCACTTCGACGTATATGATTGCCGTAATCGCCGCGCCCAAGTTTTTTGCCTCACCCGAAAATCAGTGGCAGGAAAAGGTCGTGCAGTATGCCAAAGACTGGCTGATGCCGCGCGACGACATTGCGCTCAAATGGTTTTACAACGGCCTACCCGCCGGGGAGTCCATTCCCTGGGGGGCGTGGATCGCACCGCTGTTCTGGTGGACAAGTCTGGTCGTGGCGATCTTTTTTCTCTGCCACTGCTTAGTAGCCGCACTGCGCAAACAGTGGGTCGAACACGAGCGACTCCCGTATGCCCTAATGGAGGTACCGCGTCAGCTTATTGAGCCACCGCCCGGTTCCAACTGGCCCGGTTTTGTGCGCAAACCCGTTTTCTGGATCGGGTTTGCCATTCCTTTTTTCATGGTGATGTGGAACGTCGTCACCTACTTCACGCCGGCGTTCCCACCCATACCACGCGACCTGTCCGATCCCATCCGCATCGGCCGCGATTTTCCCGCGATTCACACCAACATCAATTGGGCCATAGTTGGATTTACGTATTTTGTCAATTTAGACGTGGCTTTTAGCCTGTGGTTTTTCAACGTGCTCACCATGCTGCAGATCGGCACCTTTAACCGCTTCGGCTATTCCCTGCCCGGCCTCGACATTTATACGCTGGGCGGCCATCCGGCCATCGGCTGGCAATCCTTTGGCGCGATGATCGTGCTGGTGGCAAATATGATCTGGATGGCGCGCGGTCATTTGGGCGATATCTGGCGCAAGGCCATCCGCGGCGACGATGACGTTGACGACAGCAATGAGCTGATGTCTTACCGCGGCATCGTCTTTGGCGGCGGTTTTTCGCTGCTCTACATCTCCTTCTGGATGCACCGCGCCGGCATGTCAATTCCCACGCTCGTGCTCTTTATTCTCGCGACGCTCATTCTCTATACCGGCATTACGCGCATCGTCATGGAAGGGGGGCTCCTCTTCTCGCGCGCGCCGCTGGTTGGCCAAACCTTTGTCGGCTATACGCTAGGCCCCTACGCTGGGCCAGAGAGCAACATCGCCTTGGGACTTTCCTATGGCTGGCACCACGAGCTCAAGGGCTTCTTTATGGTAGCCTCGGCCAACAGCGCCAAAATAAGCGACCACATGCAGCTCAGCCGCCGCACGATCACCTTTTGCGTAATGGCCGCTGCGCTCGTCGCGCTCGTTGTTTCCATGGCCTTTATCCTCTATATGGGCTATTCATTTGGCGCCTATAACTACGGTGGGTGGATCTTCGGCGACGGCTCAAAGGTCCCCTATGCAGAAAGCCTGCGCAAAATAGGCCTCAGCGCACCGGACTGGACGCGCCTGATGCACTTGGGAATAGGTGGAGGCATCATGAGTGCTCTCACCTTTATGCGCTATCGATTTCCCTGGTGGCCGCTGCATCCAATTGGCATGCCGGTTGGAGTTTGCTCCTATCCGATGACCATTATCGTGTTTTCCATATTCGTGTCCTGGCTGGCCAAGTGGGCTATTATGCGCTCGGGCGGCATTGGGCTCTACCAAAAGGCACAGCCCTTTTTTATTGGCTTGATCATGGGCTACTTCACCGCTATTGGCTTTTCGTTCCTAATCGATATGGCCTTTTTCCCCGGCCAGGGCCACTCGCTCTACGGCAATTAGCGCACCTATGGCACGAGAAAAATCAGAAGACGCGGACCTCCGCCTGATCCCAGAAAACCTGCAGTTTGAACCCGGCTTTAATATCAAAACGCTGTGGGCAGCGCTTTTTGTCGGCTTTGTCATGCTCCCCGGCGCTATTTATCTCGGCCTGGTAACGGGCCAGTCCATGGCCGGCGGCGCCGAGTGGGTAACGCTGATTCTCTTTATAGAAATCGCCAAGCGCTCTTTCGTGCGCCTGCGTCCACAGGAAGTCATCATCCTCTACTGGGTCGCCGGCGGGCTGGTAACGATGGGCGGCAAACTAGGCACCGGCGCCGACCTGTTTGGCGGCCCCTTTGGCGGGCTGATCTGGGACCAGTATCTGATCCAGTCGCCTCAAGCCGACGGACTTCATCCCTACATTCCCGACTGGGTCGTGCCACCGCGCGACTCAGAGGCGCTGAGCGGCCGCTCATTTTTGCACGCCGACTGGATCAAACCGATCGTCCTATTACTGACCGTCATCGTCATGCAAAAGATCAACAGTCTTTCACTGGGCTACGTGCTCTTTCGCATAACCAATGACATTGAGAAACTTCCTTACCCACTTGCCTCCGTCCAGGCCGGCGGTGCCACCGCGCTGGCCGACAGTTCGGGCGCACGCGAAGGATGGCGCTGGGAAATCTTCAGCATCGGCGCTTTCATAGGCATTCTCTGGGGATTTTTCTACGTCGTCATACCAACGGTCTCCGGAATCTTTCTAACGCAAACCGTCACCATTCTACCCATTCCCTTTATCGACTTAACGGTCTCGATGAAGGAGTTGCTGCCGGCTGGTATCATGGGTATTGGCACTGATCTGGGCAACGTGCTGATCGGCTTTGTGCTGCCGTTTTGGATCGTCGTCGGTTCGTTTGCCGCTTCGATCCTCGTCAACGTGCTGATCAACCCCGTTCTCTATACCGTAGACGTGCTTCACACCTGGGAGCCGGGCATGTCGGCCATTCCCACGCAGATTGCCAACTCGTTTGACTTCTGGCTCAGCTTTACCATAGGCGGTGCCATCGTCGTCGCGCTGATGGGCTTTGCCATGGTCGGCAAAACCATGTGGAATTTGAGGAATGCGCAGCGCGCCGGGGAACGCGATGAGATCCCCAAAGACCGCGGCGATATACCCATTCCCGTGGCGCTGGGTATCTGGGCCGTTAGCACGGCGGGCTTTGTCGCACTCGTCTACTTTCTCGTGCCGGACTATCCGTGGTGGATCAGCGCTTTTTTTGGCTTTGTCTGGACGCCAATCTACTCCTACATTGGTGCGCGCATGATCGGTCTGACCGGCTCGCCGCAGGGCGTGTCCTTTCCCTATCTGCGCGAAGGCTCTTTCTACCTGTCTGGATATCAGGGAGCAGCCGTGTGGTTTGCGCCTATTCCCCTCTTTAACTGGGGCTATGAAGCGGCCGCCTTTAAGCAATTAGAGCTAACGCGCACGCACTTTGGCAGCATCGTCAAACTGGCCGCAGTGACGTTACTCATCATGTTTGTGTGCTCTTTTATATTCTGGTCTTTTATCTGGAAGCTCGGGCCCATTCCCTCTTCGGCCTTTCCCTACGTGCAAAAGTTCTGGCCCTTCCACGCCACCATGCAGGCCTTCTGGGCTAAATCGACGCTTTCCGACGGTGGCAATGAACTCATACGCAGCATCATCCGCCTCGACTACATTCTCGTCGGTGTGGCCTCCAGCGGCGCTATGCTCGGCCTGCTATCCGTCCTCAAGTGGCCCATTACGCTTTTCTACGGCTTTATAGGCGGCATCGGCGCTTGGCCGCACTTTGTGCTGCCCAACTTTATCGGCGCGCTGCTCGGCCGCTACTATTTCGAGCGCCGCTTTGGCGAGCAGACGTGGCGCTCCTACACGCCGATCCTTCTGGCCGGCTATTCGTGTGGGATGGGCCTGGTCGGCATGTCGTCGATTGCGCTTGCGCTGATTTCTAAAGCCGTCTCGAGTATCGTATTCTGAGGAATGCCAACATGAGCGACAAACTCATTATATCAGCCGCCGTCTGCGGCTCTTCGCCGACCAAAGAGCAGAATCCCAACGTGCCATACACGCCGGAAGAAATCGCCAACCAGGCGCTCGACGCGTGGCGCGCCGGCGCAGCCATCGCACACATTCACGTGCGCGATCCACAGACGGGTGCCCCCGACTCGCGCGTCGAACTCTTTGCCCAAGTCGTCGAACGCATCCGCGCGGAGAGCGACCTACTCATCAACCTAACGACCAGCGGCTTTAACATCACCGGTCCCGACGCCGACGAACGCCGACTCGATCCGCTTTTGCTCGAACCCGATCTATGCTCGCTGGACGTCGGTTCGTTCAACTTTCGCGATCGAGTCTTTATTAACACAGTCCAGTGGGTCGACAGCGCCGCCCAACGCATGCGCGACGCCGGCGTTAAGCCTGAAATAGAAGCTTTTGACTTAGGTCAGCTCCGACAGGCCAACGACCTAATCGAACGCGGTCTCATCGCCCCTCCACCGTGGATTCAGCTGTGTCTCGGTATTCGCTGGGGCATCGAAGGCACGCTGCGCGCCCTCGTGGATATGTGCGATCGACTGCCGGCCGGCGCGCATTGGTCCGTGCTCGCGCCGGGACCGCTGCAGCTCCCCCTAACGACCCATGCTCTGCTGATGGGCGGCCACGTGCGCGTTGGTTTTGAGGACAATATCTATCTATCGCGCGGCCTAAAAGCCGACAGCAACGCACAGTTTGTCGAGCGCACCGTGCGCCTAGCGCGCGAGCTACAGCGAGAAGTAGCCACCTGCGACGAAGCACGAGATTTACTCGGACTACATCGAAAAGAACCTGTTAAGTGAGGGCGAGAACGAACGTGTATTGCCCTCTTCTATATCCGAGGATCACACCACATGCTGCCACGTAGCACACCCGAAGCACAGGGCATTGCTTCCGGCGCGATCTTGCAGTTTGTCGAGCGCTGTGAACGCACTATTGACGCGCTGCACAGCGTGATGCTGCTGCGCCACGGAAGCGTTGTCGCTGAAGGCTGGTGGGCCCCCTACGCGGCGCAAACGCCGCACGAACTCTATTCGCTTAGCAAGAGCTTTACCTCTACTGCCATTGGTATGGCCATCGCCGAAGGCCGCCTTAGTCTGGACGATACGGTTATGTCTTTCTTTGACGGGGGCGATGTGCCCGCCCAACCCAGTGCCAACCTAAAAGCCATGCGCATCCGCGACCTGCTGTCTATGAACAGCGGTCACCAAGACGACACCGACTACCGCCTCGCCGTCGAGAACGGCCACTGGAGCCGCGCCTTTCTCCACCTCGACGTCGAACACAAGCCGGGCACCCACTTTGTCTATAATTCGGGGGCGACCTACATGCTCTCTGCCATTCTGCAAAAGACGACGGGAGAGCGACTGGTCGACTATCTTCGCCCGCGGCTCTTTGACAAGCTCGGCATTCAAAATCCAACCTGGCAGCAGAGCCCGGAGGGGATTGATCTGGGCGGCTGGGGCCTCAGCGTTACGACAGAAGATATCGCCCGCTTTGCTCAGCTCTATTTGCAGCGGGGCGTGTGGAACGGCGAGCGCATCCTATCCGAAGCGTGGGTGGCCGACGCTTCTTCGCGTCAGAGTTCTAACGGCTCCAATCCACACAGCGACTGGGAGCAGGGCTACGGCTATCAATTTTGGCGCTGTCGACACAATAGCTACCGCGGCGACGGTGCCTTTGGACAGTACGGCATTATCATGCAGGATCAAGATGCCGTGCTGGCTATTACGAGCGGCACTGGAGATATGCAGGCCGTGCTCGACGTCGTCTGGGAAGAACTGCTGCCGGCCATGAAGAATGCACCGCTCAACGCCGATCTGGAGACCGAACAGGCATTGAACACCAAGCTGGCCTCTCTACAATTACCGCCGCAGCAGGGCAAGCCCAGCACAACAGTGGCCCAACGGATAAGCGGCATAGAGTATGATATGGGAGAAGGTGGCGACCACCGGGAAACGGTCTCCTTTGAATTCGGACCGGAAACGATCTATCGCATACGCAAAGGAGAAACGGACCACCGGATTCCCATTGGTACAAACACGTGGACACTGAGCGACGGAGGAGCAATGGGCAGAATGGCCGCTAGCGGTGCCTGGGCGAGCGAAGATACGTATCTGCTCAAGATCTACTACTGTGAAACGCCCTATAGCTCTCTGCAACGCTTTCGCTTCAGCGGTGATCAGCTCGTGCTCGATGAGGAATTTAACGTGTCTTTCGGCGAACGTATACAACCGCAGCGAATAGGAATAGTCCGCTAGCTACTTCTCCCAACGACGCTGCGCAATGCGCTGAATTCGATCGTGCAGCGCGTTGTCCAAGGGCAAAAAGCATAGAATTACGCCGGCCGTCACAAAGAGCACTCCAACAGCCGGTCCGAATAGGAACGCCAGTCGGAAACTGACCTCCGCACTAACAGCGCCCCCTCCTTCTGCAAAACCAATCAGATCGAGCAGTACGCCCGCCAGCAGCAGCCCCAGTGCACGGGCCACCTTTGTGCTCATTTTCCACACGCCAAAGTAGAGTCCTTCCCTTGCGCGCCGCACTCTGATCCGGTCGTAGTCAATACTGTCTGCAACGAGTGCATCCATCAGGACGATTGCTCCGGCCATAACCCCACCTGCTAGTGAATAGGCCAGCGGAAAAACAATCTGCCCTGCGGGCATAAGCGGATAGACCACAGCCGTCGTCACACCCAGCGAGAGCACGCCGAGCAGAGCTGCCCGCTTTTTGCCCCAGCGCTTGCCCAAGAAAATCCACATCGGCACGGATGCGATAAAGCTCAGAAAGAACGGAAGCAGTACCCACACGACGGCATCCTGCTCACCCAGCTGCAAGAAATACTCGTAGTAGTAAAGCGCAATAGATGCGTTGAGCGTCCGTCCGACGGCGGCAATGATAAAGGCAATAACGAGCAGGCGAAAAAGCGGATTTTTTAACGCCTCTCTCTGCTCCAAAACGAGATGGGCCAGCAGGTCCACCCTCCACCGCGTGCGCTCTCGTGCGGATCGATCCAATCCGCGGGTTAGTCGGTAGCTCAGCCAAGCCGTGCCAATAATGGCCGGTGCGAGCAAACCGCTCGCAGCGCTGCGCGCACGGGCCATTGTGGCAGGATCGTTGGGCTCACCCCAGTAGGCCAGCACCAGAGCTGGCAGTACCAACCCCAGCAGCGCACCCAGCGTAGCAAAGAGCCTTTTAAATCCGAACAGCGCGCTGCGCTCGTGCCGATCGCTGCTCAACTCGCCGGCCAGCGCGGCGTGTGGAACGGCCACCAGCGTCATAGACGTATTGAGCAGCAGAAAGGAAAACAGGAGATATAAAAATGTCGCCACCGACTCCCCCGCAGCTGGTGGGTTGAACAGTAGGAAGAACGTGAGTGCCAGCAGTATAGAGCCCGGAACAAAGTAGGGCCTGCGCCGCCCCTGACGGTGGACCGTGCGGTCTGAGATGCCTCCCATCAGAGGATCTGATATCGCATCCCATATCATAGCGACGGCCAGCGCGATTCCCACCCAAGCCGCACTTAACCCTACAACTTCGCTATAAAACTTGAGTAAGTAGAGCTGAACAATCGACTCGACGGCGGCAATGCCCAAATCCGCTGTGCCGTATCCCAACTGCCGACTGCGATTCATCGAAACTGCGCTTGCATTACCATCCAACGACTCTATCTCCTAAATGGGACAACGCCTTGAAGCACATTGCTCTGCGCCCTATCTTTGCCCGCACCACGCACGCACAGGAA
>Ga0181593_10000600_pt1 | contig 31751 bp, 27 predicted proteins | sample 071ome_19_FD_133756 | JGI IMG/M metagenome (GOLD analysis project Ga0181593, IMG submission 133756) | Coastal salt marsh microbial communities from the Groves Creek Marsh, Skidaway Island, Georgia - 071413AT metaG (megahit assembly) | ecosystem: Environmental > Aquatic > Marine > Intertidal...
ACCGGTACCACCGAGTAAGAGGTCTGTGTTTTTATTGCCATATAATATGTCGTTGCCATTCTCGCCAAATATGATATCGCTTCCATCCTGGCCCGCAATTACATCGTCGCCATTTTTCCCTTCGAGACGGTTTGCGGCTTGATTGCCGATGATTACATCAGACGATTGAGATCCTTCCGCGTTCTCTATGATGGTGCCAAATGCAGTGGTAACAGCTGTGCGAGATCCTATAAAACTGAACTCTGCTTCATTGAGATTGATGATGACTGGTTGGGTGGAAAAGGATGCGGTCAAGGTGTCTGTACCGCTTACATCATAAATAGTTTTAACAATTGCATCGTCGGCCAAGTTGTAGACCGAGTTTCCCGTGCCCGTTAAAGGGTTTGCTCCGTAAACTGATTGGATTGCCAATATGTCGAGCGGCATAGGCGTTGCCGAATGACCTTCGGGAATCACTAGACTCGTAGGTTCGTAACTCATCACTGTGTAGAACGCCGAGTCAAAGTCTCCGAGACCAATCTCCGAGAAAGTCGGAAAGCCCGCCAAGCCATTGTCATGAGAGTGTTTAAGTCCAAGTGAGTGACCTATTTCATGAAGGGTCACGTAAAAAGCTTTGCTACCCGGATTGGTGAAAGAATATATGTTGTTATAATCTATGTTAAATGCGATATCGCCTTCCGGTTGCGGATAAACAAAACGATTTGCTCCCAATCTCGCATTGAAGAAATTTCCATACGGAGTATATGGGAAAACAGCTTCTGCAACTGCGGATCCGAGGACTGAACTATCGGTAATAGTCAGAGTAATATCGCTGTTCGAAAAGTTAAAATTTTGTGCGTGGCCCGCGTAAACGAAGTTGATGTTAGCAACGGCTTCCCAAGCATTGAACGCAGGCTGAAGGATCGCTTGAGCCTCCGAGGGATTTAACCAAAAATAGTCAGCGTTGTCTCCGGTGCCCCACGTCAGAACTCGATCCGTTCCTAGGCTCCACTGAGCGCCAGACAGTAGAGAATCAATTATGCTGTTTCCCGTTGACCCATGTAGGGTTGAAAATGGCGTGGCCATATACCGATTTATCCAAAGAAAAGGATCATTGTTAAGATTGCCGCAATCTTGCTATCATATATTGCTGGAGTCTACAGATTTTTTATGTTGTAACGGTCGATGATATGGAGTATTTTTATTAAATATTCTCTATATAAAATAGAGTGATTCTGAATAATAAAATTTACAATATATTTAAGGATAAGTTGATGCCTTGACGGGCGCATGGAAAGAGTTCTCAAGTCCGGAGACAGTCACCGAACTAACCTTCTCGCCTAGTCCCGTCCGACGAAGGCCACGCTAGCGGTCAATCACCCTGAACCGGTCGGAAAGACTGGGAGTTAGCGCCGGACAAAACCCTTCCAGACCCCGGTTCAAGCCCGGGACAGGCGCCGCCTGGCGGCTCCTCGGGCTGTCTGGGGCTGTCTGGGGACAGCCACCGATTTAGCCCTAATCTTTCGAAGGAGTGGAAACGGATTCGCGGGGGCGACGAGTAGGGGCGGCCGCTGTTCCGTTTTGTCAGGTCACCCTCACGCCGTCACCGCCTCCCCCTCCATCCGCTTCGACCGGAGATACAACGCCCCTATCATCACGAAATTCATCACATTGAAGGCCAGTCCGCTCAGGAACGAGGCGCTGTAGGAGCCGGTGAGGTCGTACATCGCGCCGGCCATCCAGCCGCCGAAGGCCATGCCCAGGGCGGCGAAGAGGTATTGGGCGGCGATGCGCCAGCCGATCTGGCTGACCGGGAACCAGATGCGCAGGATCATCGGATAGCAGGGCATGATCCCGGCGAAGCCGAGGCCGAACAGGATCGCCGAGATGTAGAGGCCGTCGAGGCTGGTGACGACGGAGAATACCGCCAGCATGATCGCCTGACAAGCCGAGCCGATCAGCAGGGTCCGCACCGGGCCGATCCGGTCGGCCAGCATGCCGAACAGGATGCGGCTGATGAAGCCCGCGACCATCAGCACCGAGAGGAGCTCCGCCGCCCGCGCCGCCGGATGGCCGAGATCGGTGGCGTGGCTTACCAGGTGGACGATCGGCATCGCCATCGAGGTACAGCAGCCGATCACCGCGAGCCAGAGCATGCCTTGCACCAGATTGGAGGGCAGGCCTAGGACCAGGCCGTCCTCGCCCTGGACTTCCTTCGGCGCGCCGGGCGGCGGCACCGGCGGCTTGGGCCGGATCAGCCAGGCCAGCGGGATCATGGTACAGATCGCGAAGATCGAGAAATACCAATAGGTCTCGCGCCAGCCGACCGTGTCGTTCATGTAGCGGATGATCGGCGGCCAGACGGCGCCCGACAGGCCCTGCCCCGACGCAATGATCGAGATCGCCAGGCCCCGGCGCCGGTCGAACCACCTGGTGGCGTTGGCGACCAGGGGCGCGATCATCGCCGCCTTGCCCATGAAACCAATGAACAGGCCGTTGGCGAGGAACAGGCTCCATCGATCCTCGGCCATGCTGGCGATATAGGCGCCCAGCGCGATCATCACCGAGCCGAACAGAACGGGTTGCAGGATCCCGCGCTTGTCCATCCACCAGCCCATGAGGATGCCGCCGACCCCGGCACCGACCATCATCAGGGAGTAGGCCATGGACGGCACCGCGCGCGCGGTTTCGAGATCGGCGGCGATGGGTTTCAGGGTCACGAAAAGAATGTTCGGCGCGCCGAGCCCGATACTGTGCAGCAGCAAAGAGGCGATGATGACCACCCAACCATAGGAGGTCTCGACACTGTGGGCGTGGGGCTGGGACATAGGGACTCGAAAGCGGCGGAGGAAGGCGGGAAGAACACCAGTCTACGCATGCGCGGCGCCACTGTCTCGCGATGTTTGGTCACAACCGCGTGGCGAGAGGGAGACAGGCGCGCCGCGGGGGCAGTCGAGGCTTGCGCTATCGGTCGGGATCGGGAAACTTGTCGAAAATTTTTGGATGGCCGCCATGCTTCGTCGTTTGATTCTCGCCGCGCTTCTGCTGGTGGTTTGCGTTGACGCCCGTCCCGCGCGCGCGGCGGAAGCCGCCGGCCCCTCGATCTATTTCGGCGTCATGTCGGGAACCAGCAAGCCGATCGTCGTGACCTTCGTGTTTTCCAAGCCCGGGGGCTTTGATCCGATCATCGGCTTCTCCATGGCGCCGATCGGCGATAGTTGTAACTTCAATCGGACGACGGAGCTCGAGTTGCCGTTGGAGTATCGGAAATCACCGTTGTACGAACATGGGGTATCCCCGGCGGGCCTAACCCCGGAGAGGTTTCCGGACTTCTTTTCCAAGGTTGTCCCGGCTGAACTTATTGATAGTGGGCTTCTAGCTTCCAAGGAGGAAGGCGCCCCCTTTGCCGACTGCACCCGTGAGTTATGGGAGGGTCTGTTGGACCCGTCGCCCAATCACAAGCCACGCCGGAAATAGGCGAGCGATCGTCGCGAGACGCGCTCTTAACATCATGGAATGAGGACCACGCTTCATGACCATCGGATTTCGTATTCTCAACCGAACCCGCGCGGTCGATCTTGACCTCGCGCGGAAGTTTCTCGACCTGCCCGTTGCCAATGTCTCGGACAGCATGTGGCGCATGACCGCGGGCGGTCCCAGGCTGCGGCCTTATCACAAGTCCGGGCAGATGGCCGGCCCGGCGCTGACCGTTCGCACGCGGCCCGGCGATAACTTGATGCTTCACAAGGCGATCGACATGGCCGCGCCCGGCGATGTGATCGTCTGCGATGGCGGCGGCGATCTCACGAACTCGCTGATGGGTGAGTTGATGCTCGCGCATGCCGTCAAACGCGGGGTTGGCGGCTTTGTCCTCAACGCCGCGATCCGGGACGTCGAGGCGTTTGTCGATGTCAACCTGCCGACCTTCGCCGCCGGGGTCTCGCATCGCGGGCCCTACAAGGACGGGCCGGGCGAGATCAATACGCCGATCGCGTTTGACGGCATGGTGATCGAGCCGGGCGATCTGGTGATCGGCGACTGGGACGGTGTCCTGGCGGTGCCCTTCGACGAGGTCGAGGGCGCGCTCGCCCGTACTCAGGCGAAGCAGGATGCGGAGGTGCAACAGATGGCCGAGATCAAGGCCGGTACCTCGGATCGCTCCTGGGTCGACGCGGCCTTGCGGGACCGCGGCTGCGAGATGCCCTAGGGGGCTTGTCGGGCTGAAAGGATCCCGCGCTTGAAATCGTTGCGATCTACCCGTCCGTCACCCACATTGTGTTCATGCGAAACCCCTTCACCGATTACGTTCTCGGGCCGCGACCCGACGACCCGCGCCTGACGGAAAAGGTCTCGGGCATCGATCACCAGGGCCGGGCGATCGAGACCGCCGTTGTCGCCGAGCGACCTCTGACGATCTTTCTCAATCGCCAGGAGATCGTCACCGCGATGACGATCGGTGACTATCCGGACCTCTTGGCCGTGGGGTTCTTGCTGAACCAGAACATGCTGCGCGCCGATGATGTCGTCACCGGTATCGACTACGACGAGGATCTTGAGGTGGTGGTGGTCCGCACCGCGCGCGAGACCGACTACGAGGAAAAACTTCAAAAGAAGACCCGGACCTCCGGATGCGCCCAGGGCACGGTGTTCGGCGACCTGATGGAAAAGTTCGAGGACATCGCGCTGCCCGAGGACGCGACGCTGCGAACCTCGTGGATCTACGGGCTTTCCGCGAAGATAAACGCGACGCCGAGCCTCTATCTCGAGGCCGGCGCGATTCATGGCTGTGTGTTGTGTCGGGAAGACAAGCCGCTGATCTATATGGAGGATGTCGGACGCCATAACGCCATCGACAAGATCGCCGGTTATATGTTCATGAACGGCATCCCCGCCGGAGACAAGATCTTCTACACCACCGGGCGCCTGACCAGCGAGATGGTGATCAAAACCGTCCAGATGGGGGTTCCGATCCTGATCTCCCGTTCCGGCTTCACCGCTTGGGGCGTGGATCTGGCGCGGCAAGCCGGGTTGACCCTGATCGGCCGCGCCAAGGGCAAGCGGTTTGTTGCCTTGGCGGGTCTGGAGAGGCTCGATTACGACGCCGATCCTGACGAGGTGCCGGAAGAATCCAAGCGTTCCAGCCGAAAGGCCAGTATCGATGCCTAGTCCCAAAGTCGCCGGGGTCCTTCTCGCGGGCGGTCAATCGCGGCGGATGGGCGGCGGCGACAAATGCCTTCGCATGCTCGGCGGGCGGACCATTCTCGACCATATACTTGGGCGCGTGTACCCGCAGGTGTCCACTCTGGTCCTGAACGCGAATGGCGATCCCTCGCGATTCGATGGCTTCGGTCTACCGGTGACACAGGACTCTCTGGAGGGGTTCGCCGGCCCGCTCGCCGGGGTGCTGGCGGGCCTGGACTGGGCGGCGGAACACGCGCCGGATTGCCAATGGCTGGCGAGCTTCGCCACCGACGCGCCGTTTCAACCGACGGATCTGGTTGATAGGCTTCTGGATGCCGTGCAATCCGACGGCGCCGACCTCGCCTGCGCCGCCTCGGATGGACGTCGTCATCCCGTGTTCGGGCTCTGGCCCCTGCGATTGAGGGAGGATTTGCGCGCCGCCATGGTCGAGGAGGATATCCGCAAGGTCGATCTCTGGACCGCGCGCCACCGGCTCGCGGTGGCTGGGTTCGACGGCGCCGATATCGATCCGTTTTTCAACGCCAATCGACCGGATGATCTGGAAACCGCCGCCCGGTTGCTGTCGACCGGTTAGGCGTTATTCGGCCCTGGGAACCCCCGCGCGTTCCAGTGCCGCTGCCTGGCGCGCGCCGAGGGCTTCGGGGTCGAACCCCTCGATCAGATCATGGAACAGGCGGTACCAATTCACTTCGGCCTTCAAGTGAAGAAAGACCGAGCCAAGGCCGATGGCCGCGCGATCCATCAGCACGAACTCGCGTGGTGGGCGGACACCTTTGAGCCGCTTGAGCTCGCCATGGACTTTTTCGACGACCTCGCGACCATAAACGCCGCTATTGGTCTCCTGGATACGACGAGTGCGATCCTCCATCAAAGGCGCGTAGACAAACCGCGCCCAATGGTTCAGCACGTCGATGGTCTCGCGGTCGAGATCCTCGAAGCCCCAAACCCGATAGGCTTCGACCGCCAGGTCCTCGTCGCCATCTCGCAAGGCATGGTAAAGATCGATAACCCCCTTTACGAAACTCGGTTTGAACACCCGGATACAGCCGAAATCCATCAGGTTGACCGAGCCGTCGGGACGCACGGTGTAGTTTCCGAGATGCGGGTCGCCGTGAATCACGCCGAAGAAATAGAACGGTACGTACCAGGCTCGAAACATGTTTAGCGCGACCCGGTTGCGCATCTGGACATCGTCATGCTCGGCGATGAAGTCCAAAAGCGGGCCGCCGTCGAGCCAGGTCATCGTCAGCAATCGGTCGGTGGACAATTCCGGGATGGATTCCGGCACGCTCACGCCCGCCTCATCCGCCAGCATATGGCGGTACAGGGCCATCTGGGCGGCCTCGCGGCGGTAATCCAGTTCCTCGCGCATCCGGGCGACCAGTTCCTTGTAGATCTCCGAGGCCTGGATCGCCTTGTCATAGCGTTCATAGATCGAGATCGCGAAGCGCAGCTGCTTCAGGTCCGCCTCGACGATCGATCCCATGTCCGGGTATTGCAGCTTGCTGGCCAAGGCCGTGCCGTCATGGGCGGTGGCCCTGTGCACCTGTCCCAGCGAGGCGGCGGCGATCGCTTCCTCGTCAAAGTTTCCGAATTTCGATTTCCAGTCGCGGCCCAGCTCCGTCGTCATACGGCGACGCACGAAAAGCCTGCCCATGCTCGGCGCGTTGGCCTGGAGTTGCCGCAACTCGTCGAGATATTCCTGGGGCAGGGCGTCGGGAATGGTCGCGAGGATCTGCGCGACCTTCATTAATGGGCCCTTCAGGCCGCCCAGCGCGACTTTCAGATCCGCCGGCATGTCCCGCTTGCCGAGATCCAAGCCCAAATACCGCTGTCCCGCGACCCGCGCCGCCAGGCCACCGACGGCGCCGGTGACGCGCGCGTAACGACGGACGCGACCGCCGAGAGTGTTGTTTTCGTTCTCGCTCATGCCATTAAGATAGGGTCTGGCTGGATTGGGTCCAGTGGCGAATTGTCCCTTTCGAGCGCGCGCATCAACTTCGTGCCGCCAGGGCGAGTCTGAACATGGGCGGAAAAGAGCGCCCCCGCGACCCTTTCGCGCCTTGATTCCCCAAGACGGCTCCCCTATTTTCTCGCACCCGCAGCATAAACCCCGGAAGTGGCGAATTCCGATGGCCGAGAACGGCGCGCCCAGAACCGATTTTCAGTCCCTGATCCTGACGCTTCAACGCTATTGGGCGGATCAGGGCTGTGTGGTGCTTCAGCCTTATGACATGGAGGTTGGCGCCGGCACCTTTCACCCGGCGACGACCCTGCGCTCGCTTGGCCCGGACGATGTCTGGAACGCCGCCTATGTGCAGCCCTCGCGCCGGCCCACCGACGGACGCTACGGCGAGAATCCGAACCGGCTTCAGCACTATTACCAGTTCCAGGTGCTGATGAAGCCGTCCCCGGTGGATAGCCAGGAGCTCTATCTGGGCTCCCTGAAGGCGATCGGACTAGACCCGATGGCCCATGATATCCGCTTTGTCGAGGATGACTGGGAAAGCCCGACCCTGGGCGCCTGGGGGCTCGGTTGGGAGGTCTGGTGCGACGGCATGGAAGTCTCGCAATACACTTACTTCCAGCAAGTTGGCGGTATCGAATGCGATCCGGTTCCCTTGGAGCTGACCTACGGGTTGGAGCGACTGGCCATGTATATCCAGGGGGTCGACTCGATTTTCGACCTCGATTGGAACGGTATGCCGGCGGATCGCGGTGGCAAGCGCTACCGCGATATCTTCCACCAGGCCGAACAAGAATATTCGGCACACAATTTCGAGGCGGCGAATACCGAGGCGTTGTTGCGCCACTTCATGGATGCCGAGGCGGAATGCGCCAGTCTGCTCAACCGCGACGATCCGCTGCCGCTGCCGGCCTATGACCAGTGCATGAAAGCCAGCCATCTGTTCAACTTGCTCGATGCCCGCGGCGTGATCAGCGTGACTGAGCGGCAAGCCTATATCGGACGGGTACGGACCCTGGCGCGCGGCTGCTGCGAAGCCTGGGTCGAGGCGGGTGCCGCCTGGAAGGCCCAGGAAGAAGCACGAGAGGGGGAGCGGTCCAATGGCTGAGCTGATTCTCGAACTTTTCAGCGAGGAAATCCCGGCGCGGATGCAAAAGCGCGCGGCCGAGGATCTGAAAAAACTGGTCACCGACAAGCTGACAAAGGCGGGCCTCGACTTCACCGGCGCCGAGGCCCATGTGACGCCGCGCCGATTGGCGCTTGTGGTGGACGGCTTGCCGGAGAAACAACCGGATGTGAGCGAGGAGCGCCGTGGCCCCCGCGCCGACGCGCCGGAAAAGGCGATCGCCGGTTTCCTCGGTTCGGTCGGGCTGACCCGCGAGGAGGTCGAGGAGCGGGAAATGCCCAAGGGCACTTTCCTCTTCGCGGTGATCGAGAAGACCGGCGCCGAGACCAAAACCGTGTTGCCGGGGATCCTTCTCGAGGCGATCCAGGAACTGCCCTGGCAAAAAAGCATGCGTTGGGCACGGAATTCCTTTCGCTGGGTGCGCCCGTTGCACCATGTGCTCGCGGTCTTCAACGGCGCGGCGCTGGATGGCGCCCTGGTCCTGGGCGACTGGACGCTGAACTTCACCGATACGACACGCGGCCATCGCTTCCTCGCGCCGGACGCGATCCAGGTAGCGAATTTCACCGATTACAAGGCCAAGCTCGCCAAGGCCTTCGTGGTCCTGGACCGCGAGGAGCGCAAGCGGATCATCGCCGAGGGCGCCGGCGCCCTGGCAAAGGCCGAGGGTTTTGTCTTGAAGGAAGACCCCGGATTGCTGGAGGAAGTGTGTGGCCTGGTTGAATGGCCGGCGCCGTTGATGGGCCGCATCGAGGACGCCTTCATGGAAGTGCCGGCCGAGGCGCTGGTGACCGCCATGCGGACGCATCAGAAATATTTCGCGCTAGAGACCGCCGACGGGGCGCTGGCGCCGCGTTTCATCACGGTGTCCAACATGACGCCGGATCCGACCCGTGACGCCACCATCGTGGCCGGCAACGAAAAGGTCTTGCGCGCGAGGCTGTCCGACGCCCGCTTTTTCTGGGATCAGGACCGGGCGGAGACCTTGGAAAGCCGGGTGCCGGCGCTGGCCGATGTCACGTTCTATGACAAGCTCGGCACGCTGGCCGACAAGATGGCGCGGGTTGAGGATCTCGCCGGACGCATCGCCGCCTTCGTGCCGGATTGCGATGGCGATCTCGCGCGCCGGGCGACTCGGCTGGCCAAGGCGGACCTCACGACGGAAATGGTCGGCGAGTTCCCGGAGCTTCAGGGCATCATGGGCCGCTACTATGCCGGCCATGACGGCGAGGTCGAGCCGGTTTGCGCGGCGATCGCCGAGCATTACGCGCCGCAAGGTCCCTCCGACACCTGCCCGACGGCGCCGGTCAGCGTCGCGGTCGCCATGGCCGATAAGATCGACACCCTCGTCGGCTTTTTCGCCATTGACGAACGGCCCACCGGATCGCGCGACCCCTTCGCCTTGCGCCGCGCGGCGCTCGGGGTGATTCGCCTGGTCATGGAAAACCGGCTTTCGATCCCGCTTCGTCAGTTGTTCGGTTTCGCCTTTGATCTTATCGCGGTCGAGGATGGGCTCTCCAAGACCGATACCACCGATGCACTGATGGATTTCCTCGCCGACCGGTTGAAGGTGCACCTGCGCGAGCAGGGGACGCGCCACGATCTGATCGCCGCCGTCTTCGCGCTCGGTGACGAGGACGATCTCAACCGTCTGATCGCCCGGGTCGAGGCGCTGAGCGGTTTCCTGGCTTCTGAAAACGGCACCAACTTGCTGATCGCCTATCGTCGGGCCGCGAATATCGTGCGCATCGAGGAAAAGAAGGACGGTGCCTCCCATGCCGGGGCGAGCGATCCGACGCTGTTCCAACAGGACGAGGAGGCGGCTGTCCGGGCGGCGCTGGACCCCCTGACCGAGGCATTGGAAGCGAAGATCGCCGCCGAGGATTTCACCGGCGCGATGGATGCCTTGGCTGGTTTGCGCGGGCCGGTCGATGCCTATTTCGACAAGGTCACGGTCAATGTCGAGGACGCGGCGCTCAGGGCCAACAGATTGAAAACCCTTTCCGGGATCGTCACGACCATGGACCAGGTCGCCGATTTCTCCAAGGTCGAGGGATAACGAACGGCTTTCCGTCGCATTACCGGCATTCCAACCCCGGCAGGTGATGGATAACAGGCGCGGGAGAACCCCCGCGGACAGGACAAGACGATGACACAGTGGGTCTATGGATTTGGCGGTGGATCGGCGGACGGCGGTGCGTCCCTGCGCGATCTCTTGGGGGGCAAGGGCGCCAATCTGGCGGAGATGAGCGCGCTTGGATTGCCGGTACCGCCGGGCTTTACCATCACCACCGCGCTCTGCACCCATTACTACGACAATGACGAGACCTATCCGGACGAGTTGAAGGGCCAGGTCGCCGCCGCGCTGGCCAAGGTCGAGGCCACGGTCGGCGCCAAGTTCGGCGATACCGAAAACCCGTTGCTGGTCTCGGTGCGCTCGGGCGCGCGCGCCTCGATGCCGGGCATGATGGACACGGTGCTGAACCTCGGCCTCAATGACGTGACCGTTGAAGGGCTCGCCAAGCGCTCCGGCGACGCCCGCTTCGCTTATGACAGCTATCGCCGTTTCATCCAGATGTACTCGGACGTGGTGCTCGGCGTCGATCACTACCAGTTCGAGGAATTGCTGGAGACCCTGAAGGAGGAAAAGGGGGTCGAGCTGGACACCGAGCTCGACGCGGATGACCTGAAGCGTCTGGTCGTCGGTTACAAGGCCGCCGTCAGGGACGAGCTCGGCGAGGATTTCCCGCAAGACCCGGAGACCCAACTCTGGGGCGCGGTCGGCGCGGTGTTCGGCTCTTGGATGAACCAGCGGGCGATCACCTATCGCCGCCTGCACGACATTCCCGCGAGTTGGGGAACCGCGGTAAATGTCCAGGCCATGGTGTTCGGTAACATGGGCGAGGACTGCGCCACCGGTGTCGCCTTTACCCGCAATCCATCGACCGGCGAGAATCGCTTTTACGGCGAGTTCCTGATCAACGCCCAAGGCGAGGACGTGGTCGCCGGTATCCGCACGCCGCAGCAGCTAACATTGGCCGGTAAGGCCGAACAGCACTCGGATCTTCCGGCGATGGAAGAGGTCATGCCCGAGGTCTTCGGCCAGCTTGTCGAGGTGCGCGACCGGCTGGAAACCCATTACCGAGACATGCAGGATATCGAGTTCACGGTTCAGACCGGCACGCTCTACATGCTGCAAACCCGTGCGGGCAAGCGGACCACCTCGGCGGCCATGCGGATCGCGGTCGAGATGGCCGAGTCCGGCATGATCAGCCAGGAAGAGGCGGTCCTGAGGGTTGAGCCCAACGCCCTTGATCAGCTTCTGCACCCGACGCTGGATCCGGCGGCGGAGCGCAATGTCATCGCAACCGGCCTGCCCGCCTCGCCGGGCGCGGCCAGCGGCACCGTGGTCTTTTCCGCCGACGAGGCCGAACGGCGGGCGAATAACGACGAGAAGGTGATCCTGGTGCGCCAGGAAACCAGCCCCGAGGATATCCACGGCATGCACGCCGCCCAGGGCATCTTGACCACCCGGGGCGGCATGACCAGCCACGCGGCGGTTGTCGCGCGCGGCATGGGCCGCCCCTGTGTTTCCGGCGCCGGGCGGATCCGTGTCGACACCGAGTCCGGTTGCTTCTTCGTCGGCCCGGTAACGGTCAATGCCGGGGACTGGATCACCATCGACGGCTCCAGCGGCGAGGTGATGCTGGGCCAGGTGGCGACCGTCGAGCCCGAGCTTTCCGGCGATTTCGGCACGCTAATGGGTTGGGCCGACCAGGCGCGGCGTCTCGGTATTCGCGCCAACGCGGAAACCCCGGATGATGCCCGTGTCGCTCGCGGATTCGGGGCCGAGGGTATCGGACTCTGCCGGACCGAGCACATGTTCTTCGACGCCGAGCGGATCGTCGCCGTGCGCGAGATGATCCTGGCTGATCGCGAGGACGCGCGCCGCGCGGCGCTGGCCAAGATCCTCCCCATGCAGCGCGCTGATTTCGTCGAGCTGTTCCGGATCATGACCGGTCTGCCGGTGACCATCCGCCTCCTGGACCCGCCCTTGCACGAGTTCTTGCCGCATTCCGACGCCGAGCTGGCCGAACTGGCCGAGGCCATGGGGCTGACGGTCAACACCGTGCGGCACCGGGCCCTGGAACTGCACGAGGCCAATCCGATGCTCGGCCACCGGGGCTGCCGTCTCGCCGTCAGCTATCCGGAAATCCCGGAAATGCAGGCCCGGGCAATCTTCGAGGCCGTCGCGGCGGTGAAGAAGGAAACCGGCGAGGCCGTGGTGCCGGAGGTGATGATTCCGCTCGCGGCCACCAAGATAGAAATCGACATCATCAAGGAAGTCATCGATCGCGTCGCCGGCGACGTGCGAAGCGAGACCGGTGTCGCCATCGACTATCTCGTCGGCACCATGATCGAGCTACCCCGCGCCGCGCTCCGAGCCGGCGAGATCGCTGAATCAGCCGCGTTCTTCAGTTTCGGCACCAACGACCTGACCCAGACCACCTACGGCATCAGCCGAGACGACGCCGGCGCCTTCCTGCGTGTCTATCAGGACAAAGGCATCATCGAGAAGGACCCCTTCGTGACCATCGACGCCGAGGGGGTTGGCGAACTGGTCAAGATGGGCACGGAGCGCGGCCGCGCCATCCGTCCGGACCTCAAAATCGGTATCTGCGGCGAACATGGCGGCGACCCGGCCAGCGTGGCGTTTTGCGAGCAAGCCGGGCTGGACTATGTGTCCTGCTCGCCCTACCGGGTGCCGATCGCGAGACTCGCGGCGGCGCAGGCGGCGATAAGGGGGCGGTAGGGCTGATTTAGCCAGTTCGACTAAATGTTGCGTCGGATTTCCACACCCAAGTTGCAAGTTATGATGATATTTTGATGCGTATTCAATGGCCGTATGGCCACCGATAATTCTTAGTTATCAATGACCGATAGTGTGGATACCCTCACCCCATCCGCCTCCTAACTCCCGCGCCCAGGATCGCGCTCTTGAGCGCGGTGTCCGACACGTGGGTGTAAATCTCGGTCGTCGCGATGCTGCTATGTCCCAACAGTCTCTGGACGAACCGGATATCCACGCCGCACTCGATCAGTTGCGTCGCGGCGGTGTGGCGGAGCATGTGGGGGGTGACCTTGCCGGGAATGGCGGTTGCGGCGACGGCCTCGTGCAGGCATCGGCGGATGTGGTCGGTCGACGCGGGGCGGCCATGCGGGGTGACCAGAAGGCGGTCGGTGGTTGGGCCTATCCGCGCCCGTGCCTTGATGTAGCGCTCGGCGAGACGGGCGAGTTGGTCGTCAACGAGGAACACCTGGCGTTCCCGACTGCCCTTGCCGAGGATCCGGATGGTTCCGGCCTCTAGATCAAGGTCGTTCATCTTTATGGAACAGGCTTCGCCCACCCGTATGCCAGTGGTCAGAATAAGTTCGACGGTAAAATGGAGCAGGAGCGCCGGGAGCGCCGTTGTCCGCGTGCCGGCGTCGACGCCCGCCAGCAGCAACCTTAGATCCCGTCGCGCCAGGTTTCGTGGCAACCGACGGGGCAACTTTATCCCCACGTCTATCTTGGCGAAGGGGTTATCGGTGATCCGGCCGTTGCGTTCCAGCCATTTGGTCATCGCCCGCAGGGTGGCGAGCCGCCGTTTAATCGTGGAGGCGGCATATCCCTTCCCGTCAAGATCGGCCCGCCAACCTTCTATGGTCTTGGGGTCAAGAGCGGCGCTAGTCTTGGCGTGCCGAGTCCACGCAAGAAACCTATCCAAGTCCAACTCATAAGCGCGTTGGGTATGAATTGAGAGTTTTTTTAACTTACAGTCTCGAAGGAAATCATCGATTAAGGCTTCGACTTTCATGGATATACCCACGGAGATAAATTTCCGAAGCGGAGAATTCATTTGGAAATGATCGGAAAATCAACCTGATAATTTGGTTTCTTTTGCTATCCGCGATGGTTTCCGTCGGCACCGTCCAGCGGAGCCCTCCCACCGTCCACCCGGATCCACGCTAGCCCGGCGGATCATCTCTCAACCATTTCGCCATCGCTGGAAACTCGGGCAATCCCGCGACGCCGACTGCGTGACGCGACCCGCACATACCCCAATAATCGAGCAACGGCACGCCGAGATCTCCACCGGACAAAAAGACCTCGCGGAGCCATGGGCCTCCGGCCTTGAAGGCGTCGTGGAAAACGACTTCCAGGGGTAGTTGATAGGTCACCGCCAGAGCGTAGGACCATGCGAGAGCCGCCATTTCTTCCCCCGGTTCGTGGGGCAACGCGCCGACGACTTGGGCGCGGACGCTTGGCGGCATGACCGCGATATGCGCGGCTTCGTGCACGACGTCGCCGGGATATAAAAGCTTGCTCTCGTCGACCAGAAGGCTCTCATGCTCGATCCTGATGCCCGGTAGTTGGTCGTCGTCCCCCAACGAAGCCGGGCGGACGGGAATCCCGATCTCCGTTAGGTGTTTGGCAATACGCGCGAGGTCCGGCGAGGAGAATGCCTGGTCGGTCGCTTCGGTGGTCAACTCGACGTCTCCCATGCAGGGTGATCCGGTATGCTACCGGAAACCGACGTGGTTTGCGAAAACACCTTATTCCTCGCTTCACCTGCCCGTTGTTTTCCGCTACAACCATCGGCGGTTCGCGGGCGTGGCGGAATTGGTAGACGCGCCAGACTCAACAATGGGTCGCCGCCGGGGAAACCCGACGGTAGCAGGTGTCAAATTCGGGGAAGGCTTACGGGTCATGCCGTTGCTAATCCCGAGCCAAGCCTTGACGGTTTGATTGGGCTGTCGAGGAAGGTGTAGAGACTTGACGGCACCCACCTAAACTCCGGCAACGGGGCAAGGTGATGAGAAAGTCCAGACCACGAACGTCCCTGGTCCGGGGCGGCGGCGAAAGCCGTAGCTGGTACGCAAAATCTGGTTTCCTCTGGAAGTGGGAGTTCGAGTCTCCCCGCCCGCACCACCGCGCTTTCGCCAGAAGGCGCGTTACCACCAAAGATGCTGGCGGGCGACAGTGGATTGCTTAGCAATCCGCGAAAGCCCTTGGGGTTCAAACTGTCTCCCTCGGGCAGCACCACCGCGCTTTCACGAGGAAGCGCGTTCACGAGGAATGCTTGAAGGCGACAGTGGATTGCGCCGTAATCCGCGAAAGCCCTTCGAATCCAATCCGTCTCCCTCCAGCGTTACCATTCCTTTTCCCAGAATATCCGCCATTCTCAACGTTTTCGACATTGCGAATAGGACGGCGACTCACGTATTGAGGATGATACCTCGTGAATTGTGGATCGGAGTCCAAGATGTCCGATGACGACATGAATGCCGAGCGTCGGGAGTTCGAGCGACGAGATACCCGGATCGAAGCGGTGTTGCATCTCGACCGGCCCATTGACGGCTTCATCGTGAACGCGTCTTTGGGTGGGTTCTTGTTCGAGCCGATGGTCGACGTCGAACCGGGTCGCGAGGGGACGCTCGAATTCATGGGGACGGCGACGGCGGTCCCGGTAACCGTGGTTGAAACAACATCGCGTGGGACCCATCTCAAACTCGAGGCGGACGAGGATATCTACATGGAGCTGGCCTCGATGTCGGAAGACATGGCGGCGCTTTTGATCATCGCGGTTGGGATCAAGCCTTAACCGTTTCCGCCGACCATCAATCTAGAACGCATCGTTCTCTCGGCCCCACCAGTTTCCCATTTCGACAAGGCGTTCACCGAAATCCGGCCAGTCCGGAAGCATCAACGGCAGGCCGATATCGTCCATCACGACGGTGTCGATGAGCGCACGGTCCGGTATCACTTCCCGTCCCCGTCGTGCTCTGCAAAGCCGGAGAATTTCCGGTTCCTGACCCCAGACATAGACCTGATCGGCTTGAATGTTGTCTTGCATCCGGCGGGCCTGATCGAATTTCTCCGGCTCGACGAGCTTCAGCCAGATATCCGCGAGGAGGGTGTCGACGTTGTGATCGGGACGCCAGGTCAGGGCATTGCCCTCGACGATCTCCAGTTTGTTTCGTGACGCCTCGGGGATCTGATCGAATATCCCGCAATTCTTGATGAGATTGATGACGTCGGAATTGATATCCACCACGGTGACCCGGTTGACCTCGTCCCGGACGGCCATGTTGATCGCCGCCCATCCCATGCCGAGTCCCAGCACCACGACATTGCCATGCGCGGTGCGAATGCCGATCTCCTGGCTTTGCAGCTCCACCGCCGCCATCGACATCCATGAAGAGTTTCCCTCGACGCTGGGGCCGGTCAGGATAGAGATCTGGCGCATTCCGTAGAGCTCGCCCCAATTTCCACGATCGCCGCCGGTGACGATGTTCCTGAATTCCCAATCGCCAAATCGGGCGTTTGGATATGTCGGTTGGAACAGGTCCGTTGTGAATTCGGAGGCATACATTGAGGTATTGGTCCCATCTGAAATATCTGAACAAGGTATGGCACCATTTAACGTATTGATTCAAGTATTTGGCGATGGAGCAACCCGGTCAGGCGCCTCGGTTTTCGGATCTTCGCGAAATATTGCTCCGTGAAGGGCCAAGGCGCATGATGGCGGCGTTGCAGATGACTTCAATGCATTGGGGCTTTCGTGCCTAGGGAGGTTGATCATGACGACGCCGTTGAGCCAGGACCAGATCAACGCCTATCGTGAAGATGGATTGGTTTTCGTCAGAGGCCTGTTCGACCCGCAAGAGGTGGCGTTGCTTCGATCCGCGATGGAGCAGGACCCAGCGATCGCGGCGCATTCCCTGCTGCGCGCCGATGGCGACGGGCTCGGTACCCGAATTTCGCTATGGAACCGGGCCGGCGACAGTGTCTATGGCATGGCGGCGCGGTGCGAAAGGGTGGTCGACACCGCGGAAGCACTGATCGGCGAACCGGTATACCATTTTCAATCGAAGCTGACGGCCAAGGATCCCCGCGTCGGCGGCGCCTGGGAATGGCATCAGGATTACGGCTATTGGTACTATAACGGCTGTTTGCGCCCGGATATGTTGAGCTTCATGGTCGCGCTTGACCGCGCCGATTGCGGCAATGGCTGTTTGCAGATCGTCAAGGGGTCGCACAAGCTCGGACGGATCGACCATGTGTCGATAACCGACAAGCAAAACGGCGCCGACCCGGCGCGCATGGAGGAGATCCTGAAGCGTCACGAGGTGGTGTATTGCGAGCTTGACCCGGGTGACGCGGTGATCTTTCACGCCAATGCCTTGCATCGCTCCGACCAGAACCGTTCCGATCGCCGGCGATGGACCTTCATGGCCTGCTATAACGCGATCTCCAACGACACGGTGACGCGGGACGACGACCGATACTATGTCCCGTTGGAGAAAGTTGACGACGGGGCGGTGCTCCGTACCGGCTTGAAGTTCGCCTCCGGCGAGGACGAGCATTTCACCTCGCGCGCCTTTGTCCCGGATGTCGACGGTAGGTAAAAGGCTTCCTAATCTACCCAGCACACGACCTTGGCGACGGTGAGGGTTTCTCGAAGCCGGTTGCCGATCCTCGGAAACACGGTGGGATCCACGACAGTGTCTATTGCCCCGCGACTTGATGCTCGGGGTACGGTCGCCGCGCGTTCGAGCATATCTCGGATTCCGACTGGGGCCGTTGTGAAAACCCGTCCCCGGCGGGGCGAGCCGGCGACGGTCACGCCGACCACGTCACCATCGGCGTCAACCACCGGCCCCCCGCTTATGCCGCCGAGCGAGCCCTTGATATTCGGGACCCTTTTGATCTCGGCCCAGGCGACGACCGGCTCGCGCCCCCGATGGCCCCTGCCGTGGACCACGTTCATTCGCCCCAGAAGGCGAGAACGGACATCGGCGGGTTTTCCCTGCGGGTAGCCGAAATGAAAGGCTTCCTGGTCACGGCTGAGATCGCCCGGCTCGAAACCCAGGGGCGCGGTGACCCGCTCGGTGTGAAAGACCGCGAGGTCATGACGCGGATTCAGAACCATGCGATGGCCCTTCTCGACCCGGCGCGGCCCGGTGACGATGCCGAAAGTCGAGCATCCCTCGAGCACGTGGCGGGCCGTCATCCAAACCCCGTCGCCGATCGAGAACGCGGTACCGGTGCTGTTGCCTTTCTTTTTGTCCTCGATTCGGACAACCGGATCATTCTTGGATGGTGGCGGCAGCAACGCTCCCGGCGTGCTGGGATTGGGGCGTCGCCTCGGCGCCGGTTCAACGATTGCCGGGCGTCGCGGCGAGGCTTCCGCGGACCGTCCGGATCCCGAAGGGGTTCCATCGCCAAATCCGTGGAACACGAAAGCCAGGATGAAGACCAGGGCGAAACCTATCAAACCGAGGCGTTCGGGGCGAAACATCATTGGCCTTTCAAAACCGGTGACCCGTGGTGTCGTCGATTAGGATGTGGTCGCCGTCACGTCCTTGTAAAGGCGGCTAGATCGATGGGAAACGCCTTTCGGGACAGGCAAGTCGTCAAACGCGCGCGTCTGTCACGGTCCGCGATCAGGGCGCTGAGCCAAGCCTCGAAGGGTTCGCCCCGGCCGTGATCCGCGTGGACCCGCGCCAGGGTTTCGGACTGGCGCGCCGAGCCAAAGACACGATCCACCGCCTCGACTTCCGCGAGCGCGACCGGCCGCCCATCAAGAGCGAGGGCGCCCCGCCGACCAAGGTAGCAGCCGATTGGCACCGCGGGCCGTCCGGCGCCCATGTCGATCTCCAGGTCTCGGGCGACGCCGTAGTCATAGTTCACGCCGATCGCCTCGGTCTCGTGCATCCGGTTCAATTGATCCGGCGTCAGCCAGGTAAGGGACACCGCGACCCGCGTGCCCGGGGACGGCGCGAGAGTCGCCGGGATTGATCCGTATGAAGCCATATGGGCGGAATAGACCACATCGTGATCCCGCAGACTCGCGACGGTAACCGGGACCAGCGCGATGTCTCCGAATTTTCGGCGAAGCTGCTCCGGCGCGCGGTTCGAGCCGACCGCCAGAACCGGGGTCCGATTCTCCAGGGACACACCTTCGTCGTAAGCCTCGACACCGCCGCCTTGAAAAATAAAGTCACCGGATGGCGCCGGATAGGGATAGCCGAGCGCGCGGGTGATCGCCGGATTACTTGTCATGGTTGGTCCGCGTGATGGGGTTGGAGACTCTCGGAGACTTTAACCGTATCGATGCTTGATGCGTAGGGGCGGGTTGGCCATTGTTAGGCTAGAGACCTGTGCGAATGCTCGATGATCACACGACCCTTTGGGAGAGATCCATGGGATCCTACAATGCCGCCGACGATCTGATCAGCCGGAATCTGACCGCGGGCCGGGGCGACAAGACCGCTTTTATCGACGCCGCGGGTTCGCACAGTTACGCCGATGTGGCGGCGCGTGCTTCGCGCTTCGCGAATACGTTGGAGCGACTTGGTGTTCGGCGCGAGGCGCGGGTGGTTCTGGTGATGCTGGATTCGGTCGAACTCGTTGCTGGTTTCCTCGGCGCGATCAAGGCGGGCGTGGTGCCGGTGCCGCTCAATACGAGGCTCGCGGCGCGGGATTACGCCTATATCCTGTACGACAGCCGGGCGGATGCGTTGATCGTCTCGGAATCGTTGCTTGATACGGTCCTTGGCGAGGCGGAGGCGCCGGGGGTTGTGCTTGTTGATGGCGTCGAAGCCGGGGGACATGTCTTGCTATCGGATGCGACCAAGGACGCGTCCGACAGACATGTCACGGCGCCGACCACCGCCGATGATATGTGCTTCTGGCTATACACCTCCGGGACCACCGGAGCGCCCAAGAGCGCGGTGCATCTGCACGGGCATCTGATCGCGACGGCGGATCTCTATGCCGGCCCGATCCTCGGAATGAGCGCCGACGATATTGTCTATTCCGCCGCGAAAATCTTTTTCGCCTACGGGCTCGGCAATTCGCTGACCTTTCCCATGGCGTTGGGCGCGACCACGGTCCTGTTGCCGGGGCCGCCCGATCCGGCCTCGGTCGGGGGTATTCTAAAACGGGAAAAACCGACGCTGTTCTTCGGGGTGCCGACGCTCTACGCGATGTTGTTGGCCGGCGACGAGTTACCCTCCGCCGAGGAGCACGCGCTCAGGCTCTGTGTTTCCGCGGGAGAGCCGCTGCCGGTGGATATTCTGCGACGATGGCGGGAGCGTATCGGCGTCGATATCCTCGACGGCATCGGCACCACCGAGATGCTGCACATTTTCGTCTCGAACCGGATCGGCGAGGTTACCCCCGGCGCCACGGGCCGCGCGGTACCGGGATACGAGGTGCGCCTGATCAATGAAGATGAAGGAATTTGCGCGCCCGGCGAGATGGGGGTTCTGGAAATTTCCGGGCCGACCTCGGCGCTGATGTACTGGAACCAGCGCGAGAAGACCAAGGACACTTTCCGCGGTCCCTGGACCCGGACCGGCGACAATTTCGTTATGGACGAGAGCGGTGTGCTGACCTATGGCGGGCGCAACGATGACATGCTGAAAGTCGGCGGGATCTATGTCTCGCCCTTCGAGGTCGAGGGCGCGCTGATCAAGCATGACGCGGTTATGGAGGCCGCCGTCGTCGGCCATCCGGACCAGGACGAGCTGATCAAGCCGAAGGCCTTCGTGGTGTTGAATGACGGCGTCAAGGCCTCGGCGGAGTTGGAGCAAGCATTGAAGGATTTCGTGCGCGCGGATCTCGCGACCTTTAAATACCCTCGCTGGATAGAATTCGTCGATGACCTGCCGAAGACGGCGACCGGTAAGATCCAACGCTTCAAGCTTCGGGCGGACGGGTGAGCGGCGGCGCGGAGTCCGCCTCGGTCACGATTGACGGCGTCACTCTCGAGACCACTTTCGAGCCGGCGACGGAATCCGGCGCGCCAGTTATTGTGTTTCTGCACGAAGGTCTTGGATGCCTGTCGATCTGGCGCGATTTCCCCCAACGTGTCGCGAAGGCAACCGGTTGTGGAGCCCTGGTTTATTCGCGATATGGCTATGGGCGTTCGACGATTTGCGAAGCCGGCTTCGATCTCGATTACATGCATCGCGAGGCCTTGGAGACCTTGCCGAGGCTTCTTGATCATTTCGAGATCGAGAACCCGATCCTGCATGGGCATAGTGATGGGGCGTCGATCTCTCTGATTCATGCCGGTGGCGCGGGCCGCGCGGTGCGAGCCGTGATCGTCGAGGCACCTCATGTCTTCGTCGAGCCGGAGTCGATCGTGGGATTGCAAATGGCGCTGGACGCCTTCGAGAACGGCGGTCTGAAGGAAGGTCTGGCGCGACATCACGACAATGCCGAACGAACATTCCGGTCCTGGAACGATGTCTGGCGCGGTGACGGGTTCCGAGAGTGGAACATCGAGGCCTATCTGCCGACGATTGCCGCGCCGGTACTGATGATCCAGGGTATCGACGATGCCTACGGCACCTTGGCGCAACTGGACGCCATCCAGGCCGGCGTGCCGGGAAGGTGCGAGCGACTTGTCCTGGAAGACTGCGGCCATGCTCCGCATCGCGAACGCCCCGAGGATGTTCTCGCGGGGGAAACGAGTTTTCTAATGGAAGTCCTTGGTGACGGCTGACTTCGCGGCTAGCCGCCGCGCTTTAAGACGCGGCGGCCAACTTTCACCGGAAGTGGAAACCAACTGGTTTCCCCATTAAACGGACGCTTTTCTAGCAATGCGAGGCGCGGACCGTCGTGCCGTGCCGAAGCGAGGCCAGATCCACCGCTGGGCGGCGTGGCGTGGTCAGCCAATCATATAGACCGATCGCCATGTCGTGGAAGGCCTTGGAGCGTAGCCTCCAGCCGCGGGCCATGGCGCGGTCCATCGCCTCGACGCTGGTATCGGCGGCGGGATAGTCGGGGTTGTTTCGATAGCTGTACATGCTTTCCTCCATGGGTGTGTTCAATGTTGAACTGGAGATGGGGGCGGGGATTCGCGAATTAATATGGAGAAAAAGAACTCAATAAGTTCGTTTTTGGAATGAATAAACCACTTGATCGTCACCCCCGACGCTCCAACCAGTCGCTATTCCGCGCACAAGTCCGTGTTCTCATTGAGTCGCCGGTCCGGTCGGACTAGGAAAGACCGTGATGACGGGGCGTGGAGGAAACCGAGGATGCAACCTTTGTCCGGTGTGCGGGTTCTGGCGGTTGAGCAATATGGCGCTGGGCCGTTCGGCACCATGTATCTCGCCAATCAGGGCGCCGAGGTGATCAAGATCGAGAACCCCCGCGATGGCGGCGACATGTCCAGGGCGGTGGGGCCGCATTTTCTGGGACCGGAAGACAGCCAGTTTTTTCACAGTTTCAACGCCAACAAGCGCAGCGTGACCCTGGATTTGCAAAGCCCCGAGGGTCAGACGGTGTTCCATGACCTGGTTCGCGGCGCCGACGCGGTCTCGAATAATCTGCGGGGCGATGTCCCTGAAAAGCTCGGCATCGACTATGCCTCCCTGAAGGCGATCAATCCCAAGATCGTCTGCGCGCATCTCACGGCTTACGGGCGCACGGGCTCGCGGCGGACCTGGCCCGGCTTTGACTATCTGATGCAGGCGGAAACCGGGTGGTTTTCGGTTACCGGAGAGCCTGGGACCCCGCCGGCGCGGTTCGGTCTGTCGGTGGTCGACATGATGACCGGTCTCGCGATGGCCTTTGGCCTGGTGTCGGCGGTTGTGGCGGCGCGGGCGACGGGCGAAGGCCGGGACATGGATGTCTCGTTGTTCGATCTGGCGCTGCACAATACCAGCTATCTCTCGACCTGGTATCTGAACGAAGGCGTGGTGACCGAAAGACTGCCGCGCTCGGCGCATCCGTCGCTGACGCCCTGCCAGCTATACAAGACCGCCGATGGCTGGATCTTCATCATGTGCAACAAGGAGAAGTTCTGGCCGATCCTCTGCGAAAAGCTCGGGCGCGCCGACTGGGCGACGGATCCGCGGTTCAAGGCTTTCAAGGACCGCCTGGAGAACCGCGATCTTATTCAGGAGATGCTGGATGAGGCCTTGTCCGCCAAGACCACCGAGGCTTGGCTCGAGATCTTCGCCGGCGCGGTACCGTCGTCACCGATCCACGACATTGGCGAGGCGATGAGGAATCCCTTCGTTGCCGAGCGCGGTGGCATCCAGGACTTTCCCAACCCCGCCGCGCCCGGTGAGACATTCAAAATGGCGGCGCATCCCATCCGGTCCGGTGGTGATGCCCCGCTTAACAAACCGGCCCCGGCACTTGGCGCGGATACCGAAGAGGTTCTCGGCGGTATCGGCTATGACGCGGCCAAGTTGGCGGCGTTGCGCGAAAAAGGCGTGATTTAGCCGGCTCTTTCCATTCCCGAAACAAACGAACGCGCCTTACGCCGCGGGCGCGTTATCGGGCAGGTCCCGCCGCGCCGCGCCGAGCAGGACCGTGAAAATGCCGGCGAGCATTAACATGACCACGGCCGCGCCCAGGCATCCGACCAGGCCCTGCCATTGATAGGCGATACCGGAGAGCAGGGTGCCGGCCAGGCGTCCGGCGGCGTTGGCGCTGTAATAGAAGCCGACGGACTGAGCGACGTCGTCTGTTTTCGCGAAGGCCAGGATCAGATAGGAGTGCACCGCCGAGTTCACCGCGAAACAAAGGCCGAAGACGCCAAGTCCGATAACCAAGGTCCAGGCCGGCTCGTAGCCGGCTTGGATGGCGGCGGCGACCATCGCCGTCACGCCGGTGAGGATGAAGATCCAAAGCTGGGCGGCCTTGATCTCTCCGGATTGACCGTCGCGCGAGTTTTTGAGGATCACCGGCGCGGCGCCCTGAACGAAACCGTAGCCAATGATCCAGAGTGCCAGGAAAGCCCCGACCGAGGCGAAACTCCAGCCCAGGATCTCGGTCAGGAAAACCGGTAGACCGACGACGAACCAGACATCGCGCGCGCCGAACAGAAACACCCGCGCCATGGACAACAGATTGATCGCCCGGGACTTGGAAAACAGGTCCGAGGCCTTGGTTTTCGTCTTGGTCTTGCCCATGTCGCGCGGGAGCAATGACACCGAGGCCAGCAACACCAGAACAAGACACAAGGCCATCGCCCAGAGGCCGTGAACAAAGCCCAGGGTCGACAATAACAGGCCACCAAGGAAAAAGCCGACGCCCTTCAGCGCGTTTTTCGAGCCGGTCAGCAGAGCAACCCATTTGAAGAGCGTTGAATGGGCGCCTTCCGGCACCACGAGTTTGATCGCGCTCTTGGAACTCATCTTGGTGAGATCCTTGGCGACGCCGGATACACCCTGGACGACCAGTACATAGGCAACAGACCAGGCGAGCGGCCATGCCGGGTCGAGCATCGACAGGGTCAGCAATGCGATGACCTGGAGAGAGAGACCGAGATGCAGGGTGAGTTTCAGGCCGTGCCGCGCGCCGAGCCAGCCGCCAAGCAGATTGGTGACCATGCCCATGACCTCATAGAGCACGAAAAGCGTCGCGAGCTGAAACGGTGTGTAGCCGAGGGTGTGAAAGTGCAACAGCACCAGCATCCTGAGCGCGCCGTCGGTCAGGGTGAAACCCCAATAAGCCGAGGTGACGATCGCGTAGTCGCGAATACCGCTCATAGCCCGCGCGTTCCCTTCATCTTCAGCCGCGGATCGAGGCCGCGACCTTGGCGACCAGTTCCATCATCCGGTTCACGTAACCCCATTCATTATCGTACCACGCCAGAACCTTCACCTGGCTGTCGTTGACGACCATCGTCGAGGGGCCGTCGACGATGCTTGAGCGTGGGTCATTCGTGAAATCAGTCGAGACCAAGGGGCGTTCCTCATGACCTAGTATCCCCGCGAGGTTTGACGCCGCCGCCGTCTTGAAGAGACCGTTTACCTCATCGACGCTGGTTCCCCGCGCCATCTCGAAAACGCAATCGGTTAGCGAGGCATTGAGCAGGGGTACCCGCACCGCCACGCCGTTCAGCTTGCCTTGAAGCTCCGGAAAGATCAGTCCGATCGCCGTCGCCGACCCGGTGGAGGTCGGAATCAGGTTCATCAGGGACGAGCGCGCCCTTCGGAGGTCCTTGTGAGGCTTGTCGACCACGACCTGGGTATTTGTGACGTCGTGAATGGTGGTGATCGCGCCGTGCCGGATACCGATCCCCTCATGCAGGACCTTGACCACCGGGGCCAGACAGTTGGTGGTGCAAGAGGCCGCCGTGACGAGATCATGGGCGCGCGGGTCATAGAGATGGTCATTCACCCCCATGACGATGTTGATCGCGCCGCCATCCTTTACCGGACAGGCGACCACCACCTTCTTCACCCCCGCGTCGAAATAGGGTTGCAGATCCCTCGCGGTCTTGAACTTACCGCTAGCCTCGACAACCAGGTCGATGCCGAGCCCGCGCCAATCGGTATCGGCCAGCGCCGTGTTGTCTGAATAACTCAGCGTTCGCCCGCCGATCCGGAGCTCGCTTGATCTGGATTTCGTCGGCACATGCCCGGTTTCCACCGGCCAACGACCATGCACGCTGTCGAAGGCCAAAAGATGCGCCGCGGTTTCGGCATCCCCGCTAGCCTCGTTCACGTGGACAATATCAAAGACATCCTCGCCCCAGGGGCCGGTCGGCGACTCCTGGCTGGCGGGATCGCGCGCGTCGAAACCCCAGGCGGCTCTCAATCCGAGCCGTCCCATGCGGCCAAAACCGTTGATGGCGACGCGTATGCTCATTTTTCGACTGTCCTAAAGTTCAAGCACCAGCCCGTCATGGGCGCATTCCTCGGGTATCACTTCGGCGTGGGGGAGCATCTCCCGACTCATATGGGTGAGGATTACCCGCTTGGCCCCGAACTCGTCCCAATGCCGTTTCAAGGTCGGATAGCACATATGTCCCGGTACGGTCCGAGCGTGGAAGTAGCATTCCACGATGAACAGGTCCGCGTTCCTCGCTACCTCGGGCATATGCTTGGTCCAATCGCTGTCTCCGGAATAGGCGACAATGCCGCCCGGCGTTTCGAGCCGGAGCGATGTCGGGTTGGTGCCGCCGGTATGCGCCGCCGGATAGGGAGTGACCGTGACGTCGCGTATCTGGTTGCCGGCCATCACTTCCAGCTCTTTATACACTAAGGAGAATGACGGTTTCATGACATCCATGCCGGGAAACATCGCCTCCCCGACAGCGCCGAGTCGAGCTTCGGTATCGCGCGGCCCGGCTATCGTGAGCGGACGGTCTCTTTTGGCGCCGAGCATCGCGTCCACGAGTAGAAACGGCACGCCGCCGCAGTGATCACCGTGCAGATGGCTGAGAATGATCACGTCGATCGAATTGTGATCAATCCCGACCCGGTTCAAAGCGACCAGGCTTGTGGCGCCGAAATCCACCGCGACGCGGCTTTCCGGCGTGTCGATCAGGAAACAGGTGTTAAAGCGGCCACCGGCGCCGAAGGCGTCTCCGGTGCCCACGAAGGTGATGCGAAGGGCCATCCACCGCGCTCCCGTCGTATCTAGCCGAAAGTATAGACACGGCAAGCGGTGGAGCTTTCATTGACGAAAATGTAGAGTCTGTTGGAAAGCGCGATCCCCTCGGCCCGGGACATCTGTCGGGCGAAGGCGGCGGGATATCTGGTCTTGTTGAATTCCGCGATGCCACCACCAAGACGCTTCAATCGGCCTTCCCGACACGCCAGCGATGCCTCTAGGTCGAATTCCGCGGCGCTGGCGATGTATCCGGGGTCCTTGACGTAGAGCCTGTCGTTCTGGGCTTGAACGGTGACCGTCCGGCGGCTGCGCGTGCTGCCGCTGAAGCCTTTATAGGCACCGCGTCGCGGGCCCTTGGTGTAGTGACGCTTATGGGTCGACAGCAGGTCTCCCGCCTTGCTGGGCGTGACCATCGGTGGCGGCGGGAGGAGTGCCGCGATAAATCCGAATGTCACTCCGACGATGATCGCGCGCATTTGGTGACCCCTTCACTGGATCAAATTAGCTGAAAATTGAATCAAACTAAACCCCACTCGTCGCGCGCGGTTGGTCCGTTCGACATGGGGCCTCCAAGACGGTTGATCAACCCCGAGCCCAGGGTGTTCACTGGCGAGGGCCAATTCCGCCGGGGAGAGGAAGAACACCATGAATGGCATTGATCCAGTCGCGTGTCCCAACCGGTTCGAGAATGTCGAGCATCTGGAAGACGTGATGACCGCGCCGCCGCCCTGGTTGGTGACCAAGCTGGCGATGGTCGAGGGGGATATCATGATCCTCGGCGTGGCCGGCAAGATGGGGCCGACGCTGGCGCGCCTGGCGAAGCGGGCGGCGCCCGATCGCCGGGTGATCGGCGTTGCCCGGTTCAGCCACCCCGAGATTCGCGATCGCCTGGAAAACCAAGGCGTGGAGACCATAACCTGTGATCTTCTCGATCGTTCGGCGGTGGCGGCCTTGCCGGACATTCCCAACATTGTCTTCATGGCGGGCCGCAAGTTCGGCTCCTCCGGCGCCGAATGGTTGACCTGGGCGATGAACGCGCATGCCCCGACGCTGGTCGCCGAGCGGTTCGCTCGGTCGAGGATCGTCTCGCTATCGACCGCCTGTGTTTACCCCTACGTTCCAGTCGACGGCGGTGGCGCGCTTGAGGCCGATCCACCGGTCGCGCCATCCGGCGAGTACGCGAATTCCCGCGTCGCCCGCGAACGTCTGCTTGAGTATTTCTCGCGAGCGCACGGCACGCCCGGGCGTCTGTTCCGGTTGAGCTACGCGCTGGATATGCGATACGGCGTTTTACACGACGTCGCCACCAAGGTCCGTGACGGTCAACCGGTGGACGTCACGATGGGCCATGTGAACGTGATCTGGCAGGGTGACGCCAACGCCCAGATCCTCGGCGCGCTGGCGCACGCGACCGATCCGGTCTCGCCACTCAACGTCTCGGGCCCCGAGGCCACGAGTGTTCGCGCGCTTGCCCATGCATTCGCCGAACGGTTGGGGAAACCGGCGGAGATCGTCGGTGAGGAAGCCGGTACCGCTTGGCTGATGAACACCGACGCCGCTCAGGCACTGTTCGGTCCTCCCACGGTCCCTCTGGACCAGGTCATCGACTGGGTCGCCGATTGGGTGGCGTGGGATCTCGGCAGCCTCGACAAGCCCACGCATTTCGAGACCCGTGATGGCAGCTACTGACACAAACGGTCTTCCAGACGGCGTTCGATTGCGTGATCTCCGGTCCGATGACGTCGATGCCGGTCTCGCCTTGTCGGAGGAAGCCGGCTGGAACCAGGTGGCGGATGATTGGCGTTGGATGATCCGCCATGGGCGCGGCTGGGCCTGCGTCGATCCCGGCGAGCGGGTTGTCGCGACCGCGCTCACGCTTCCGGGATCCAAGTCATTCGGTTGGATATCCATGGTTCTGGTGACCGCCTCGTGGCGTCGGCGGGGGATCGCCAGTGTACTCATGATCCGCTCCATCGAGGCCTTGAAGGCGATGGGGAAAACCCCTGGTCTCGACGCAACGCCGGCGGGGCGAACCGTGTATGGGCCGCTCGGTTTCAACGATATCTATGGTCTTACCCGCTTTCGCGCGGAACGCCCGCGTCCCGCGCCGGTGTCCGGTGTAACCAGGCTCCGCCCTCTCGACGGTGGCGACATAGCCTCGTTGGCCGCGCGGGATTTGACGGTCCACGGCGCCGATCGATTGGCGCTTCTGAAGGTTCTGCGCCAACGCGCGCCGTCCCTGGCATGGGTCGACGAGACCCGTCAGGGTTATTGTCTCGGGCGAAACGGTCGCGTCGCCCATCAGATCGGGCCCGTGGTCGCCGAGAACTCCTTGATGGCGATGGGCCTGCTGCATGCCGCCCTTTCCGGCGTCGAGGGCCCCGTCATGATCGATGTCCCCGACCGGCATGTCGATTTGCTCAACTGGTTGGTCCGGTCTGGGTTCCAAGCCGAGCGACCCTATACGCGCATGTTGCTCGGCACGGACCGGCCGACCGATGATCCCGACCGGGTACTCGCGATCACCGGGCCGGAGTTGGGATAGGACCGGGATAAGCCGGGTCTTGGCGTCGCCATCTCCGGCGGCGTAAACTTTCCTGGCCCGGCGCCGATGGGGCGGATGGTCGAACAGGACATTCAAAATGGCTCTGCACCGAGAAGATCTCCCGAAAGACGTTCTCGACACCCTGCGGCGGGGGGTTGTGATCCCGGCTCATCCCTTGGCCTTGCGAGAAGACAGGAGTCTGGACGAGACCCGTCAACGCGCCTTGAGCCGCTATTACATCGATGCCGGCGCGGGTGGTCTGGCGGTCGGGGTTCACACGACCCAATTCGCGATCCGGGATGTCGGTCTTTATGAACTGGTGCTTCGTGTCGCGGCGGAGGAAATGGACGGCTGGACCGATCGTCCCCTGATCCGCGTCGCCGGGCTCTGTGGGCCGACGGAGCAAGCGCTTGCCGAGGCGCGGCTGGCGCTCGATCTCGGATACCATGCCGGATTGCTCAGCCTGGCCGCCTTCGCGACCGCCGGATATGACGAAATCGTCGCTCATTGCCGCGCCGTCGCCGAGGAAATCCCCTTGGTCGGTTTCTATCTCCAGCCGGCGGTGGGAGGCCGCGTTCTTTCGGTGGATTTCTGGCGGCGGTTCGCCGAAATCGATAATGTCGTGGCGATCAAGATCGCGCCCTTCAATCGCTATCGGACGCTCGACGTGCTGCGCGGTGTCGTGGAGGCCGGCGCGGAAGAACGGATCGCGCTCTATACCGGCAATGACGATCACATCGTCGCCGATCTCTTGACGCCGTTCCGGATACGACGCGGCGGACAAGATGTTTCGGTGAGGATCGTTGGCGGGCTGCTCGGTCATTGGTGCGCCTGGACATCATCGGCGGTACGCTTGCTGGAACAGTGTCACGCGGCCGTGGCGAACGGCGTGATCCCGCCGTCCTTGCTTGCCGAGGACGCCAGGGTGACGGATTGCAATGCCGCGTTCTTCGACGCCGCGAATGAATTCGCGGGCTGTATCGCCGGCTGTCACGAGGTTCTGCGCCGCCAAGGGTTGTTGCGGAACCTCGTTCTTCTCGATCAGGACGAAAGGATGAGTCCGGGCCAGGCGGCGAAGTTGGACCGGGTTGCGAGCGCCTATCCGGATCTCGCCGATGACACCTTCGTTGCCGCCAATCTCGCGCGCTGGCTCGACCCCGCGGCGCCGATGGCTTCCACCCCCTCCAGTCGGGTTGCGTGAGTTTGACTAAGCCACCCTTTAACAAGCTTTCCCTGGCTCCGGCCCGGGTCGATGTCGATCGCCGCGCCGACGGCTCGTTCATTCTCACATCACCGATCCCCGTGCCTCGGCCGCCGCGCGCCGTGGGGGTATGGCTCGAGCAATGGGCCGAACAAACCCCCGACGCGACGTTCCTGGCCGAGCGCGCGGATGGCGGCGAGGGTCCGTGGATACACCTTGGTTTTCGCGCGGCCTTGGATTCCGTTCGGGCGGTCGGGCAGGCTTTGCTGGATCAAGGTCTCGGCCCGGAACGGCCGGTAATGATCCTGTCGGACAATAGTCTCGCGCAAGCCAAGCTCACGCTGGGCGCCATGCATGTGGGCGTGCCGGTGGTGCCGGTTTCGCCCGCCTATTCCTTGGTCTCCACGGATTTCGAGAAACTTCGTCATATCGCGGGTTTGATCAATCCCGGCTTGGTTTTCGCCGAGAGCGGCGCGGCCTATCGGCGGACCTTCGAGAATGTCGATTTCGGCGGCGCCGCCTTCGTCGTGGCGACCGACCCGGCCCCTGGTGATCGGGTTTTCGCCGAAATGCTGGACACCACCCCGACCGACGCCGTCGATCAGGCCTTCGCGGGGATTGGACCGGGGACGGTCGGCAAGATCCTGTTCACCTCGGGCTCCACCGGCGCCCCCAAGGGGGTGATCAATACCCAGGGCATGATGACGATCAACCAGGAGCAGATCGCGGCGGTCTGGCCGTTTCTCGCCGAGCGCCCGCCAGTGCTGGTGGATTGGCTGCCCTGGAGCCACACCTTTGGCGGCAATCACGACTTTCACACGATTTTGCGGAACGGCGGCTCGCTCTATATCGACGCCGGGAGGCCGGCGCCGGGACGCTTCGAGCCGACCTTGCGGAACCTGCGGGAGATTTCACCTACTCTCGCCTACAACGTGCCAAGGGGCTTCGAATTGCTGCTGCCGCATCTGGAGGCCGATCCCGCTTTCAGGGATCGGTTCTTCCGTGGTTTGGATGCGATCTTCTATGCCGGCTCGTCGCTGCCGCCGCATATTTGGACCCGGCTGGAGGAACTGTCGGTGGCGGCGCGGGGGGAGCGTGTGTTGATGTTCTCCTCATGGGGCACCACGGAAACAGCGCCCGCCGTGACCCGCGTTCACTATCCGATCGAGCGCGCCGGGGTGATCGGGTTGCCGATGCCGGGAGCCGAGTTGAAGCTGATACCCCGCGCCGAAACCATGGAGCTGCGGGCGCGTGGTCCGAACATCACGCCCGGATACTGGAAAAGCGACGAGCTCTCTCGTGCCGCCTTCGATG
>Ga0181593_10000603_pt1 | contig 31675 bp, 29 predicted proteins | sample 071ome_19_FD_133756 | JGI IMG/M metagenome (GOLD analysis project Ga0181593, IMG submission 133756) | Coastal salt marsh microbial communities from the Groves Creek Marsh, Skidaway Island, Georgia - 071413AT metaG (megahit assembly) | ecosystem: Environmental > Aquatic > Marine > Intertidal...
AGTTTTCCACAAATTCGCGCGGCGCTGCCGGGCCCAGCCCCACCACCGCGCTGGCCGTGCCTTGGGTTAGCCGGTAAAGCCCAATCTCTGGCCCGTCAAAGCGCACCTCGAATTGGCCCGGGCGGGTTTCGACCAAGGGCAAATCCACCACCGCCCCCGAGGGGGTTTCGACCTGCACAGCTCCTAAGCCCTGTTCAAGGCTGCGGCGGATGATCCGCATAGATTGGCCCGTGGTTTCGGCCCAAATCGCCTCTTCTTCCAGATCGGGTTCTTTCATCATCCAATGGGCCAAGCGGCGCAGCAATTCCAGCTGCGGCCCCCCCCCTTCAAAACCGCGATCCCACAGCCATGCCTGATCCGAGGCCAGCAGCGCCACGCGCCCCTCGCCCACGCGATCAAGCACCAAAAGCGGCTTGTCATCGGCGCCCGACATCACCACATGCCCGCGCTGCGGCGTTAATTCGACCTGCCGCATCCAGCGCCCCCAATCGCCCGGCAGGCCCGGGGGGGCCAAACCGGCTGTCACCGGGTGGCGCTGGCCAAGATCGGTGATGGCGGGGGTAAAGCCCTGTTCGATCACACGCGCGGTTGGCTCGGCCGGTAGGGCCGCGGCCAAGGGCGAACGATAGATGGAATCTGCGCTGGCAAAATCGGGGCCTGCCGCCACCAGCAGCGCGCCCCCCTCTTCGATATAGCGGCGCACGTTATCCAAATAAACACCCGGCAGAATGCCGCGCCTTTTGTAACGGTCAAAGATGATCAGATCGAAATCATCGATCTTTTCCATGAACAATTCGCGCGTTGGAAAGGCAATCAAGCTTAGCTCGGTCACGGGCACGCCATCTTGCTTGTCGGGGGGGCGCAAAATGGTGAAATGCACCAAATCAACCGAGGCGTCAGATTTTAGCAGGTTGCGCCATGTGCGCCCACCGGCATGCGGCTCGCCCGAGACCAGCAGCACGCGCAAACGGTCGCGCACGCCGTTGATTTGAACCAACGCGGTGTTGTTACGCTCGGTCAGTTCGCCTTGGGCTGGGGGCACCGAAAATTGAATAACATTGCGCCCGGCGTGGGGCAATTCGATGGGCAATTGCAGGGTTTGGCCAAGCGGCACCTGAAACTGCTGAGGGGGCGCGCCATCGACAGAAATTTCCAGCTGGGCACGGCCATCGCCGGCAGGGGCCGCGCCAAAATCCTCGATGCGCAGCGACAGCGTGACAGGTTCGCCCATAATCGCAAAGGCGGGGGCGTTTTCCACCACCAAGCGGCGGTCCCAGTCGCCCGGCAGGCCGCTGTGCAGCAGATGGAAAGGGGCGGGCAGATCGAGGCCCAAGTCGCTGTCATGCACCTGACCATCCGATAGGGCGATTATGCCAGCAATGCGGTTGCGCGGCGCTTCGGCCATGGCGGCTGCCACAGCCGCCAGCAAGGCCGTGCCGCCCTCACTGGGGCTGTCGGGCACCGTGATGCGGCGCAGTTCGGTATTGTGGCGGGCGGCCAAAGCGGCCTGAAGTTGGGCATCGGCCCCGGCGGTCAGCTGGGCGCGGCTGCCAAGGCGGTTGCTGGCGCTGTCATCCACGGCCAAAAACACAATATCAGGCAGGGGCTGGCGGTCTTCGATCTGCCAGCGTGGCCCGGCCAAGGCGGCCAGCACCACCAGCGCGGCCAATCCCCGCAGCGCCCAGCCACCCAGACCCCGCCACAGCGCCACCAGCACAGCCGCACAGGCCAATACCACCAAGGCCAGCACCAGAGGCAGGGGCAACAGCGGGGCAAATGTCAGCGTTCCCGTCATTGACCCAACCGATCCAGCAAAGCGGGCACATGCACCTGATCGGATTTATAATTGCCAGTCAGCACATGCATCACCAGATTTACCCCAAAGCGCAGCGCCATTTCGCGCTGCCGTTCGCCTGAAAAACTGCGTCCCACCGGGTATAACGGGTTGCCCCGGTCATCGGTGGCCCACGCGGCGGCCCAATCGTTGCCGCCAATCACCACCGGGCTTACCCCATCGTTGAGGTTGCGAAACGGCATGCCCTCGGCGCGCTCGGCATCGGCGGGGGCGGCCTCGACCCATAATTCGCGGCCCTGATGGCGGCCGGGGAAATCTTGCAGCAGGTAAAAGGCACGGGTCAGCACATGGTCGCTTGGAAGCGGCTCAAGCGGGGGAATATCCAAGGGCGCCGCCAATTGGCGCAGCTTGCGCCCGTTGGGGCTGGCCGCCCCAAAACCGGCCACATCGGCATCGCGGGTGTCAAACAAGATCATGCCGCCGCTGCGCAAATAGCGGTTCAGCTTGACATAGGCCTCGGCGCTGGGGGTGGGTTGCTGCGGGGTGATTGGCCAATAAAGCAGCGGAAAAAGCGAGATGTCATCGCGTTCCAGATCTACACCCATGGGCGCAGAAGGTTCGACCGAGGTGCGGAAAAACAGCGTATCGCTTAGGCCCAACATGCCAGCCGCGGCCATCTGATCCAAGGCGGTATCGCCCGTCAGCACATGGGCCAGCGACAGCTCGGATGTGGCGGCCAAGGCAAAGGCATCTTGGTTGGGCGTGGGTTGTGTTTGCGCCCATGCGCCCGGCGCGGGCACCTGCAGCCCCAGCGCCAGCACCAAAACCGCACCCACCCGCAGGCCGCGCCCCGCCAAACGCCCCGACACTGCCAGCGTGGCCAATACATCGGCCGCCAGCAGCACCAGCCCCAGCGCCAGCAACCACCCGCCCAAAGGCCGCTCGGCCGGGCGGGCAAAGCCGCTGACAGGCACCGACGCGGGCCAAGCAGCGGGGGTCAAAACCGTGTCTGGCCCGATCACATTGCGGGCCAAACGCCTGTCTTCGCTGGCATAAAGCCCGGGGCGCAGGTTGGGGCCAAGCGGCGCTTGCAGCACATCGCCCCCCGCAACGCCAGCCAAATTCTGCGCCTCTTGCAGGCGGCCAAAACCATCAAGCACTTGCCGCGGTTGCCAAACCACACCTTCGGCCTGCGTGCCCATATTTGCCTGCGCCGCAGCGGTCACAGACAGCCGTTCCAGCATTTGCACAAACAAGCCTGACAGCGGCAGGCTGGACCATTCGGCATTGGCGGTGACATGCATCAGCACCACCTGCCCCTGGCCTATGCGCTTGCGCGTGACCAGTGGTGTGCCATCTGACAGCTGGGCAATAACCCGCGCGGCAAGCTCGGGGTCGGGTTGGGCCATCACCTGCGCACTGACGGCCACATCGGGCGGAATGGTCAGGCCGTGAAAGGGGCTTGCCTCGTCAAAGGGGGCCAAGGTTTTGGGCGCGCCCCAGCTCATGGCGCCCCCCACGGTGCGCCCCCCCGCGCGCAAGCGCACGGGCAACAACGGGTCCATATCCGTGCGCCCCAGATCCGAGGCCGCCATCCGCGGCCCGGCAAAACGCAGCAATACGCCCCCCTGTTGCACCCACTCCAGCAAATCGGCCTGCTCGGCGCCCGACAGGCTGGCCACATCGGCCAAGACCACAACATCGGGGTTGGCTGGCAAAAGATCGGGCAAGGCCCCTTCAAGAACATCAGCGCTGGGTATCAGCGCTTGGCGCAGATAGTGCAACGGGTCCAGCAACTGCAGGCCCTCGCGGTCTTCGCGCCCGGCCACCAAGGCCACTTCGCGGCGCTGCAGGCTGTCATCGGCCAAGGCAACAGCGCCAGCACCGCGCTGGCCCTCAATTTCAAACCGGGTCAGGCGGGCGCGCAATTCAGCGGGCAAAGACAACGCCGCCTGTGCCTGCGTGGCGCCTACATCAAAAACCAAGGTCGCGTGGGCCAGCTGTAACGGCACGCCCGCCGGGTCCACCCCGTGGGCCACCACTGTCACGGTGTCGGCAGGCCCCGCCAAAAGGCGCCGCACCTGTAGCTGCAACGCCCTCTCGTCATAGCGGGCGGGCAGCAGAACCTGAAGGTCAGTGTCGCCCTGCACCACCCGCAGCGCGCCGCGCGCGGCCAGCCTTGTCATCAGCGCCTCGCGGCCGGGATAGTCGATGCCATCGGCCAGCCAGACGGTGTCGAAACGGGCATCGCCCAGATCTTGGGCCCATGCCATCAGGGCTGCATCATCGGGCGCCCATGGCTGTGGGGCCAGCGACGGCAATTGGTTTTGCCACGCAGCCGCGGGCTGAAAAACCAGTGGCTCGGGGGTGGTCAGGCGGGCCACGGCCACGGGGCGGCCATCGCGCGCCGCTTGCGCCAAGACCTGATCCAAAAACTCGGCCCGCTGCGACCACTCGGGCGCGCCTGCCCATGTGCCATCAAGCAAAAACAGCACCGGCCCACGGCCCGCTTGCCGGCTGGGATCGGGGTTTAGCACGGGGCCTGCAAGCCCCACGATCAAACCCGCCACCGCCAGCATGCGCAGCGCCAACAACCACCAAGGGGTGCGGTCTGTGACCGTGTCATCATCGCTTAACCCCAGCAGCAGCGCCACACCGGGAAACCGGCGGCGCAGGGGTGCAGGCGGTATGGCGCGCAAAATCAGCCACAGCACTGGCAGCGCCAAAAGCGCCAGCAACAGCCAAGGTGCGGTAAAACCCAACGCGCCCAGCATCAGCGCCCCCCTGCTTGCGACAGGCCATGCCACGCCCAAAGCAAGGCTGATTGCGCGGGGCTGTTGGTGTGATGGCACAAAAACTGCCAGCCCGTGGCATGGCAAAGCGCCTGCAATGCCGCCTTGCGATCTGCCAAACGCTGCAAATACCGCTGGCGCAAATCCGAGGCTTTCAGCGTTTCATGCTGCAAGCTGCCGCCCATGCTTTCAAACACCGTGCGCCCGCTAAAGGGAAAGGCCTCTTCGCTGGGGTCAAGCACCTGAACAACCAGCCCTCGCACGCCCCGATCTGCGGCTTTGGTCAATGCAGCCTGCACCGGGGCCATATCGCCCAGAAAATCAGACACAAAAACTGCCCGCGCGTGGGGCAGCATGGCACGGGCCTCGGGGATGCCGTAATCGGCGCTATCGTCATCCAAAAACAGGCTTGCCAGATTGTGCAGCTGCGCGTTGCCCCTGCGCGGCGGCAGGGCGGTGCCGGTCAGGCCCACACGTTCGCCCCCGCGCACCAACAGCACCGCCAACGCCATCGCCAAAAGGCGCGCGCGGTCTGCCTTTTCCGGCAGATCAGGGGCCGAGGCAAACCGCATCGAGGCAGAGCGATCCACCCAAAACATCACGGATTGCGCAATTTGCCATTCGCGTTCGCGCACAAAACGCGTGTCACCCCGCGCCGAGCGGCGCCAATCGATCATCGCCGCAGGGTCGCCCGGCTGGGCGGCACGATATTGCCAAAAATCATCACCCTGCCCCGCCCGCCGGCGCCCATGCTGGCCCAGCATAACCGTGCTGGCCAACTGGCCTGCACGCGCCAACAAGGGCGGCAGCAGGGCGGCCTGTTCTTCCGCCTTGGCGCGCAGGGCAAGGGGTGATGTCACGCGGCCACCTCGGTGCGGGTTGCATTGGCAACCGTTTCGGCGATTAGGCGCTGCAGGCTTTCCCCGCGGGCGCGGGCGGCAAATGTAAGGGCCATACGATGGCTTAGCACAGGCAGCGCCATCGCCGCCACGTCATCGACCGAGGGGGCCAGCCGCCCTTGCAGCAAGGCCCGCGCGCGCACCGTTAGCATCAGCGCCTGCGCCGCACGCGGCCCCGGGCCCCATGCCACGCATTCGCGCACGGCTGTGCTGGCCTCGGGCTGATCGGGGCGGAAGGCGCGCACAAGGTCCAATATGGCCTCGACCACGCTGTCGCCGACGGGCATGCGCCGCAGCAAGTTTTGCGCCGCCATCAGCTTTGTTGGGTCGAAAACTGCGTGGGCTTGGCCTTCGTCCACACCGGTGGTGGCCAACAAAATGTCGCGCTCGGTCTGGCGGGTGGGATAGGGCACATCGATCTGCACCAAGAAGCGGTCAAGCTGGGCTTCGGGCAGGGGGTATGTGCCCTCTTGTTCGATGGGGTTTTGGGTGGCCAAAACATGAAAAGGCATGCCCAAGGCCCGGTCTTGGCCCGCCACTGTGACCTTGCGTTCTTGCATGGCTTGCAACAGCGCCGATTGGGTGCGCGGGCTGGCGCGGTTGATTTCATCGGCCATCAGCAATTGGCAGAAAATCGGGCCTTGCAGAAACCGAAAGGCGCGCTTGCCTTCGGCGTCGCTTTCCAGCACCTCGCTGCCCAAAATATCGGCGGGCATCAGATCGGGGGTGAATTGCACCCGGTTGCCCTGCAGGCCCATAACGGTGGACAGCGTATCAACAAGCCGGGTTTTGCCAAGGCCGGGCAACCCGATCAACAGCCCATGCCCCCCGCACAGCAGCGCCGTCAGGGTAAGATCGACAACCGTTTCTTGGCCGATAAAGCGCGCGGTAATCGAGGCTTTGGCATCGGCCAGTCGCTGCTCTAGGTTTTCAATCTCAGCGACAAGATCGGCTGCATCCGACATGGCAAATTCCTTCCTCGGGCTCTATGTTGCATTTGATAATATCTCGCGGCGGTGAAATGGCAAAAACAATGAGTGGACAAAACATCGTGAAGCCTTCGGCAGATAGTATCGCAGCTTCGGCGCGCGCTGCACAAAAATCGGGCAAATCCCTGCCGCCCGTGCATTTGTGGAACCCACCCTTTTGCGGCGATCTGGATATTCGCATTGCCCGCAACGGCATGTGGTATTACTTGGGCACGCCCATTGGCCGCCCCGAATTGGTGCGGCTGTTTTCAACGATCCTGCGCAAAGATGGGGATGCCTATTTTCTGGTCACACCAGTCGAAAAAGTGGGGATCACGGTCGAGGATGCACCATTTGTGGCGGTTGACTTCGATGTGACGGGCCAAGGCGCCGCCCAGCAACTGGTTTTTTCCACCAATGTGGGCGATCAGGCGCAGGCAGGGCCAAACCACCCGATCCGCGTGGCGCGCGACCCAGACAGCGACGAACCTGCGCCCTATATTTTGATCCGCGCCAACCTAGAGGCGCTGATTGATCGCAAAAGCTTTTATCGGTTGGTCGATTTGGGCTGCCACCACGAGGGCTGGTTTGGCCTGTGGTCGGGGGGGCAGTTTTTTCCCATGATCGCATCGAACGAGCTGCCCGACGCCTAAGCGCCCAGCCCTAACGCTGCGCCACAATCACGCCCAGCGCCACGATGGCGGCGCCGATGGCCTGTGGCCAGCTCCACCCTTGGCCCAAGGCCAGAAAAATAAGCATCACGTAAAAGGGCGCGACATTGATATGGAACGACGCCAGCCCAACGCCCAAACGCGCCACAGAGATGATCCATAAAAATTGGCTTAAGGCCATGCCGCCTATGGCATAGATGCCCAGCAGCGACAGCGCCTGCCCCTGCAGCGCGCCCTGCGGCAGGGGCACCAGCCCCACAAAATGACCGGCCAAAAACAGCACACCCGTTACCACCAGCCCCCCCGCCAAGGTGACCGTGGTGCGCCCCAAAGCCGATACATCCGGCAGCCCCAAAACCGAACGGTGGCTGCCCCAAGCAAACAAAAAGCACGACAACACCGCCGCACCCACACCCCATAATGCGCTGGCCGAAAGCGCGGCACTGCCGCTGCCCGCCCCCGAGGCGATGATTCCCCCCAAAACCGAGGCCAAAAGCCCCACCCCCAAGCGCCAATTCAGGCGGCGCCCCTCGGTGAAAATTTCGATCAAAACCGCAGCAATCGGCACAGCCGCCGCGATGATAGATACGGTAACGGCATCGGTTGCCGCCTGCGCCACCAAAAGCAGCCATGCGCCCAACCCAAAGGCCAGCCCGCCAATGCGTGCGCCCTTTATCCATGGGGCGCCCAGCACCGCGCGCCCGCCTTCAAGCGCCAGCCACACCACCACCAATACCAGCACTGCCACACAAAACCGCGCCGCGATCAGCGCCAGCGGATCCCATGTTTTCAGCAAGATTTCCGCAGCAGGAAAGCCCGCCGCCCACACCATCATGGAGGCCATGCAAACCAAATTGCCGATAGATTGGTTGCGCCGCGGGTCTAGCGGCATGCCACTGGGGGTAACTGTTGCGCTCATGTCTTGGGCAAGACCAAGTTTGCCATGCCCAGTCTTGCCCATTCGCGACATGGCGTCGCTGGCAGACCATCGGCTACCAAAAAGCCCAATCGCCCTGTCAGCTGCGGCGCGCACCACTGAGCGATAGCAACACCCCACTTAAAACCACAGCGGCAGCCAGCAGGGCCTGTGCCGAAAGCGCCTCGCCCAGCAGCAGCACACCCGCCAGAACCGCGATAACCGGCACCGTCAGCTGGGCAATGGCGGCCGTGCTGGCGCGCAGCTGTGGCAAAATCTGATACCACACAGCATAGCCCAAACCAGAGGTCACAGCGCCCGACAGCACCGCCAATGCCACACCGGCTGGCGGTGGCATGGGCAGGCCCTGCCACAGCGCCAGCCCCAAACTGGCGCCCATCCCCAAAACCGCAGCGCCCGCAAAATTGGTGGCCGTCGCGGCCAGCGGATCGGGCGCGCCGCGCCCCAGCAGCGAATACACCCCCCAGCCAATACCGGCCGCAGCCATGGCTGCCGCATGGGGCAGGCTGATGGCAGCGCCAGCGCCCATGGGTGCCAGCAACAAAACCAACCCGCCAAAGGCCACTGCCGCCCCCAAAAGGCGCCGCATGCTCAGCACCTCGCCCTGCGCGATGGCGGCGATGAACATGGTCAATTGCACGCAGCCAAACAGCACCAAGGCCCCCAGCCCCGCATCCAACGCGCCATAGGCCGCAGAAAACCCGTAAATATACAAAAGAAGGGGCAAGACGCCGCGCACCCCAATGACTGGCCGCGTGCCTTGTGGGCGGCGGCGTTGGCGCAGCCAGAACAGCACCCCCAGCACACCAGCCCCCGCAACCAAGCGCAGCGTGCCAAAGCTGATCGCATCCATGCCCGGCTGCAACAGCCCAGCCCGGTTCAACAGCGAATTCGCGGCGAAAGCCACCATCACAACGGCGGTCAGCAAGAAAAGGCGCATTTTGGTGCTTTCATTACCCTGTCGCACCCTGCCTATCGCCGCTGCCCCCGGTTTGGCAATCGCACAAAAAAGGGGGCCGCCCCGCAAGGCAGCCCCCAAACTATGCGCAATGCGCGGCTGATTACATCATGCCGCCCATGCCGCCCATGCCACCCATATCGGGCATGCCGCCGCCGGCTGCGCCCTCTTTCGAGGGCTTGTCTGCCACCATCGCTTCGGTGGTGATCAGCAGGCCAGCAACCGAGGCTGCATCTTCCAGCGCAGTGCGGGTCACTTTGGCGGGGTCGATCACGCCGAATTTGAACATGTCGCCATATTCTTCGGTCTGCGCGTTGAAGCCAAAGGACAGATCCGACGATTCGCGGATTTTGCCTGCAACAACGGCGCCATCGACACCGGCGTTTTCAGCGATCTGGCGCAAGGGTGCTTCCAGCGCGCGGCGCACGATGGCGATACCGGCGTTCTGGTCCGAGTTCACGCCCTGCAGACCGTCCAGCGACTTGGCTGCCTGGATCAGGGCCACGCCGCCACCGACAACGATGCCTTCCTGAACGGCCGCGCGGGTTGCGTTCAGGGCATCATCGACGCGGTCTTTGCGCTCTTTCACTTCGACTTCGGTCATGCCGCCAACCTTGATCACAGCAACACCGCCGGCCAGTTTGGCCACGCGCTCTTGCAGTTTTTCGCGGTCGTAGTCCGAGGAGGTTTCCTCGATCTGCTGGCGGATCTGTGCGACGCGTGCTTCGATTTCGGCTTTGTTGCCAGCGCCATCAACGATGGTGGTGTTGTCTTTGTTGATGCTCACCTTTTTGGCGGTGCCCAACATATCCATCGTCACGTTGTCCAGCTTCATGCCCAGATCTTCGCTGATCACCTGACCGCCGGTCAGAATGGCCAGATCCTGCATCATCGCTTTGCGGCGATCGCCAAAACCGGGGGCTTTGACCGCAGCGATTTTCAGGCCGCCACGCAGCTTGTTCACAACCAAAGTGGCCAGCGCTTCGCCTTCCACGTCTTCGGCAATGATCAGCAGCGGTTTTTGCGACTGAATCACAGATTCCAGCAACGGCACCATCGGCTGCAGCGACGAGAGTTTTTTCTCGTGCAGCAAGATCATGCAGTCTTCCAGCTCGGCGACCATTTTATCGGGGTTGGTCACGAAATAGGGCGACAGGTAGCCGCGATCGAACTGCATGCCTTCCACGACGTCTACGTCGGTGGCCAGGCCTTTGTTCTCTTCAACGGTGATCACGCCTTCGTTGCCCACTTTCTGCATCGCGTCCGCGATGAAGCGGCCGATTTCAGCTTCGCCGTTGGCGGAAATGGTGCCAACCTGTGCAACTTCGTCGCTGTCTTTTACTTCGCGTGCCGCGTCTTTGATGGCGTTGACGGCTTTGATGGTGGCCAGATCGATGCCACGCTTCAGATCCATCGGGTTCATGCCAGCGGCGACGGCTTTCATGCCCTCAACCACGATGGCCTGTGCCAGAACGGTGGCGGTGGTGGTGCCGTCGCCGGCCTCGTCATTGGTGCGCGAGGCGACTTCTTTCACCATTTGCGCGCCCATGTTTTCGAACTTGTCTTCCAGTTCGATTTCTTTGGCCACCGAAACACCGTCTTTGGTGATGCGGGGTGCGCCGAAGGATTTATCCAGCACAACGTTACGGCCTTTGGGGCCCAGCGTGACCTTCACGGCATTTGCCAGAATGTTCACGCCTTTCAGCATGCGATTGCGGGCATCGGTATCGAACTTGACGTCCTTAGCTGCCATTTGAGTGTCTCCTCTAAATTCTTTTGAACGAAACGACCGGATCAATCAGGCTGGAATCAGCCGATGATCCCCATGATGTCGCTTTCCTTCATGATCAGCATTTCTTCGCCATCGATGGTGATCTCGGTGCCCGACCATTTGCCGAACATCACGCGATCATCCACTTTGACGTCCATTGCGATGCGGTCGCCGTCTTCATCTTTGGCGCCTGCGCCTACAGCAACAACGATGCCTTCTGCAGGCTTTTCTTTTGCGCTGTCTGGAATGATCAGACCACCCTTGGTCTTTTCTTCGCCTTCTACGCGGCGAACCAGCACGCGGTCATGAAGCGGTGTAAATGCCATCTCTGAGGCTCCTTGGCTCAAAGTTTCTCCCTAGACCCCTCGCTCTTCGAGAGATCATTAGCACTCACTATGGGCGAGTGCTAACGACGCATAGCTAAGGATGTGGCCGGGGGCTGTCAACGGGCATATGCCAAAAAAATTATAAAGTTTTTGCAACGGGCACTGCGGCCTTGGGCAGGGCATTTCGGCCCTCGTCCGTCAGCTGGTAGACGCCCTTTGTAACCCGCGCAAACCAGCCATAATGGTTGTCGGCCATCAGGCGGGTGGCGCGCGGCACGGCGGTGGCTTTGGCAACATCGGCCCCGCGCGCAGCGCCGGCCTCGGCCAGATAAATGGCGCAGGCCAAGGCGTCTTGGCGATAGGCCGTCATGATCTTGCCGCGGGTGCCGCCCTTGTTTGGGTCGCCTTGGCGGCGGTCGAATTCGCGTAGCAATGCGCGCTGGCGGCTGGCAGATTTGCGCGGGCTATAGGGGCCCGGGTCGGCATGCACCTCGACCAGCCCATCAGGCAGGCGCACCGTCATCACCCCCAGCCCCAAGCGGCGGCACAGCTGCACATTGGCCAAAAGCGCCTTGTAACTGGACCGGCCCGCTTGCCGGGGCACGCAAACATAGACATCATCGCTTAGCGCCAGCCGGGCGCAGGCCTGATGCAGCAGCGCCAAGGAAAAGCCGGTTTTCAGTTCAACAATCAGCGGCGGCGCATCGGCCCGGCGCGCCACGACATCGGCGGCGGCCACCTCGGATTTCACCTGATACCCGCGTGCCTCGAGATAGGTTTTCACAGGCTGGTAAAGATCGGTTTCCAAAACGCGCGTCATAGCCTCTTTTACCCACGCCCGCCCCCCAACAACAAGGGGCCCACCGCCATGCCGGGCCAAAGCCCAAATATGCCGCAACGCAGCAGGTGACAAAACCGCCCGGCGCACTTATAAGGCGCGCGGACTCCCGCACTGAACGAGGCATCGCATGACCACCCTAGTTTTCGGCCACAAATCCCCCGATACAGATTCGACCGGCTCGCCCATCATTTGGGCATGGTATCTAAACGAGGTCAAAGGCCAAGCAGCCCAACCCGTGCTTTTGGGCGAACCCAATACCGAAGCCGCCTTTATGCTGGCCCACTGGGGTTTGGACAAACCCGAAATCATCAGCGATTTGGCCGCTGACACGCCGGTGGTGATTGTCGACACGAACAACCCGGCCGAACTGCCCGCCACAATCAACAGCGCCGATATTCAGGGCATTATCGATCACCATAAACTGGTGGGCGGGCTGGACACCAAAGGCCCGATCGATATTACAATCCGCCCACTGGCCTGCACCGCCACGCTGATGATTGATCTGATGGGCGCAGATGCCGCGCGCATGCCCACCGCCATCAAAGGGGCGGCGCTGTCGTGCATTTTGTCCGACACGCTGGAATTCCGCAGCCCCACCACCACCGCGCATGATCGTGCCGTGGCCGAGGGGCTGGCCGCCGATCTGGGCGTTGATATCGCAGCCTACGCGGCGCAGCTGTTCGAGGCAAAATCGGATGTTTCGGCCTTTAGCGATGCGCAATTGCTGCGGATGGATTCGAAAGAATACGCCATTGCCGGCAAAGAATTCCGCGTCAGCGTTTTGGAAACCACCGCGCCCAAGCTGATTTTGGACCGCAAAGACAGCCTGATGGCCGCCATGCAAGACGTGGCCGCAGAAGATGGCGCCGACCAAGTGCTGTTGTTCGTTGTTGATATCTTGAACGAAGAGGCCACGCTGCTGGTGCCCAACGATCTGGTCAAAACCTTGGCCGAAAAAAGCTTTGGCGCCACGGTTACTGGCGACACCGTTGTGCTGCCCGGCATCATGAGCCGTAAAAAGCAAATCATCCCCGTGCTGGCCCTGTAAGCTGACCACCAGCGCAAGGCGCAGCAATAGTGCCACAGCATGCACCGCCCCCCGGGGGGCGGTGTTTTGCGTTTTGCACCATCTACGCACAGCATCCGTGCGCCTGCGCAACTGGTGCTATGCCCCCACCAGCCATAGCATGCAGGCAAAAGGAGATTTGGCATGGACCGTGGCAGCACACATCGCACACACCCCGAAACCCGCATCGGCCATATTCACCTCAAAGTATCTGACCTGGCGCGCGCCATCGCCTTTTACCGCGATGTCATGGGCTTTGAGGTGCAGCAAACCTTTGGCACGCAAGCCGCCTTTTTATCTGCGGGCGGCTATCATCACCATATTGGCCTGAACACATGGGACAGCCAAGGCGCAGCCCCGCCCCCACCCTATCATACAGGGCTTTATCACGTGGCCTTTCTATACCCCGATCGCCCTGCCTTGGCGCAGGCGCTGCGGGCTGTGCTGGCCGCAGGCGTGGCCCTTGATGGTGCCGCCGACCATGGCGTATCCGAGGCGCTGTATTTCCGCGATCCCGATGGCAATGGCATCGAAATCTACCGCGACCGCGCGCCCGAAGACTGGCCGCGCGCGCCCGATGGCAGCTTGGCCATGAACAACCAACGCCTAGATGTGGCCGCCTTGCTGGCCGAGGCATAACACCCAGATCGCGGCTGGCCATTTGTGCGAAATTTGGGCATAGGGGCGGGGAAGGCATCGCGCCGCCCATCCTTGCCCCATTGCCGCAGAAAAGGCCGTTTCATGACCCAAATCATTACCGCCCTCGCTGATGTCTCTAGCCGCTATCAAGCGCTTTTTGTCGATCGGTGGGGCTGTGTGCACGACGGCGTGCACGCCATTCCTTCGGCGGTCGCGGCCCTGCAGGCCTATCGCCAGCAGGGCGGTATCGTGGTGCTGGTCACCAACAGCCCCAAACCGCGCGCAGGCGTGGCCGCGCAGCTGCAGCTGTTTGGTGTGCCCGATGACGCGTGGGACACGATTGCCACATCGGGCGACAGCGCGCGCGCGGCCATGTTCAGCGGGGTCGTGGGCGAGAACGTGTATTTCATGGGCGAATGGGAGCGCGACGCAGAATTTTTCCAGCCGCTTTCGATTATTGACAGCCCCACCCAGATCACGCGGGTGCCGCTGGATCAGGCCCAAGGGATCGTGTGCTGTGGCCCGTTTGACCCAATGGCAGACCCGGCCGTGAACCGCCCCGATTTTCTGCTGGCCAAACAGCGGGGGCTAAAACTGCTGTGCGCCAATCCCGATATCGTGGTTGATCGCGGCGAAACCCGCGAATGGTGCGCCGGCGCCTTGGCCCGGCTTTACACCGAGATGGGCGGCGAAAGCCTGTATTTCGGCAAGCCCCACCCGCCAATCTATGATCTGGCCCGCCGCCGCCTGGCCGAGCTGAACAGCACCATCACCGACACGGCGATTTTGGCCATTGGCGATGGAATCGCCACCGATGTGGCCGGTGCCATGGGCGAGGATATCGATTCTCTTTTCATCAGCGGCGGTCTGGCCCGCGCCGAAACCAAAACGTCGCACCAACCCGACCCAGAGGCGCTGAACAGCTATATTTCGCTGCACAAGGCCAATCCAACCTATACAATCGGGCAGCTGCGGTAACAGTTTTGTCTTGATTTTCTGCGCCTGCAAAGTAATAAAGTTGCCAGCATAGGGGCAATAGCGCCCGAAAGTTACCAGCGCCCAGACGGAGGGTGAGATGTTGGACAACCTGCCGCGCGGAACAATCACGATCGAGGAAATCGAAATGGGCATGGTGCGCCATCTGCGCAAAACCGTGACCGATGAAGATATCGAAATGTTCGCCCAAGTCTCGACCGATCGTAACCCGGTGCATCTGGATGACGACTACGCCCGCGATACCATTTTCGAGGGCCGCATTGCCCATGGAATGCTTACCGCCGGCCTGATTTCCGCCGTCATCGGCGAACAGCTGCCCGGCCATGGCACGGTATATCTGGGTCAAAGCCTAAAGTTTCTGGCCCCCGTGCGCCCCGGCGATACGGTGGTTGCCGAGGTCGAGGTGATTGGCATCGAACATGCCAAGCGCCGCGTGCAGCTGTCGACGCGCTGCATGGTGAATGGCAAAAAGGTGTTGGTGGGCGAAGCCACTGTTCTGGCCCCCTCGGGCAAGTTCGACTAAACCCGCTAGACGCAGACAATCACCGCCGATATCCTGCGCTGCAGGTGGTTTTGGTGTGGTTTGATGCAACCGTTTTTCCGGAACAAAAATGCGCCCACGCAGCGCGCCCTGCGCCCAACACGCCGCGCGGTGGTGGCGGGCTTGGCGGCCTTGGCAATGCCCGCGCCGCCACTCTACGCCGCAGCACGCCATGTGGTGGTGCTGGGGGCTGGGCTGGCCGGTTTGGGCGCCGCACGCCAATTGGCAGACGCTGGCCTGCAGGTCAGCGTGATCGAGGCACGCAACCGCATTGGCGGGCGCATTCACACCGCGCGCAACTGGCCCGGCATGCCCATGGATCTGGGGGCAAGCTGGATCCATGGCACACAGGGCAACCCGCTGACCGCGCTGGCCAAAACCGCAGGCGCCCAGCTGCGCGCCACCAGCTATGACGCGGGCCTGATGCTGGATGGCACGGGCCAAGAGATTGACCCAGACCTGCGTGCCGCCGAAGCGTTGATTGCCAAAGCCCTGCACCAGGCTGAAAATGCCAGCCGCGATATCTCGGTTTTGGCAGCCCTGCAGGCCCTGCCCGGCTGGCACCGCGCGCCCCCCGCCACGCAGCGCTTGGCGCAGCATCTGCTGAACGCCACATTAGAACAGGAATATGGCGCGCCCTTGGCCCAGCTTTCGGCGTGGTATGGCCAAGAGGCCGACGAATTTGACGGGCCAGACATGCTGTTCCCGGGCGGGTTTGACCAGCTATTGGCGCCATTGGCCAAGGGGCTGCGCATTCACTTGGGCCAAACCGTGCGCGCCATAGCACCGGGGCGGGTTACGTTGGAAAGCGGCCAAACCATAAAGGCAGATCAGATCCTGTGCACGCTGCCCTTAGGCGTGCTGCAATCGGGGCGCATTGCCTTTGGCGCACCGCTATCGGCCCGCCGCCAAGCCGCGATTGACGGGCTGCAAATGGGGCTGTTGAACAAATGCTGGCTGCGCTTTGATCGGGTTGCTTGGCCAGAGGACGTAGATTGGACCGAATGGCTGGGGCCAACCCCGGGGGCATGGGCGCAGTGGGTGTCGCTGGCGCGCGCCGCCAAATGGCCGGTGCTTTTGGGCTTTCACGCAGCCGGGCGCGCCCGTGCCTTGGAAGATCTTGATGACACAGCCACAGTGGCCGAAGCCACCCATGCCCTGCGCCAAATGTTCGGCAGCGCCTTTCCGGCGCCAGTGGCGGCCCAAATCACCCGCTGGGGGCGCGACCCGTTTGCCATGGGCAGCTACAGTTTCAACGCGGTCGGCACCTCGGGGCGCAGCCGCGCGGCGCTGTTTGGGCCCGAATGGGACGGCCAGCTGTGGTTCGCAGGCGAGGCCAGCGCACCCAAATATTTCGGCACCGCCCATGGGGCGTTCCTGTCAGGGCGACAGGCGGCAGCCGGGCTGGCGGGCAAATGACGCTGCGCGCACCATCTTGCGCCGCCCTTTGACACCCGCTAACCCTGCGGCATGCGTATTGTCCGCGATTATAGTTTCGTTGCGCCCGAAGACAGGGGCGCGAGTGCCGCCATCGGCAATTTCGATGGCGTGCACCTTGGCCATCAATCGGTGATCGATATGGCGCGCACCCAAGCGCAGGCCATGGGGGCCCCCTTGGGGCTGGTCACATTCGAGCCGCACCCACGCCAGTATTTTGCCCCCGATGCCCCCGCGTTCCGCCTGATGGGCCGCGAAGCGCGCGCCAACCGCTTGGCCAAGCTGGGGGTTGCCCGGCTTTATGAGCTGAATTTCAACGCCGCTTTGGCAGGGCTTAGCCCGCGCGATTTTGCCAAAGACGTGATTGCCGATGGCTTGGGGTTGAAACACGTGGTTGTGGGGGCTGATTTCTGCTTTGGCAAAGGGCGCAGCGGCACGGCCCAAGATTTGCAGGCCTTTGGCGCTGAAATGGGCTTTGGTGTCAGCATTGCAACCTTGCTTGCGGGCAGCGCGGGCGAGGTCTCATCAACCGCGATCCGCACCGCATTGGCCGAGGGCAGGCCGCGCGATGCAGCGGCGATGTTGGGCCATTGGCACCGTATCGAGGGTGAAATCATCGGCGGCGAACAGCGCGGGCGGCAGCTGGGCTATCCCACGGCGAATATGTCAATCGACGGGCTGCACCCGCCCCGTTTTGGCGTTTACGCGGTGTTGATCGATATTCTCAATGGCCCCCATGCGGGGCAATACCATGGCGCGGCCTCTATCGGGGTGCGGCCCATGTTCAATGGCGAACAGCCCAATCTGGAAACGTTTATCTTCGATTTTTCAGGCGATCTTTACGGCGCCGATGCCTCGGTGGCATTGATCGAGTATTTGCGCCCCGAAGCGCGGTTTGATGGCCTGCCTGCGCTGATTGCCCAGATGGATGCAGATTGCGCCAAGGCCCGCAGCATTTTGGCCGCGCTATGAGCCACAAGCTGCGCCCGCGTTTTTGGGAAACCGTACCGCTGGCCAAAATGACCCGCGCCGAATGGGAGGCGCTGTGCGACGGCTGCGGCAAATGCTGCATGAACAAGCTGGAAGATGAAGACACCGGCGAAGTGGTGCTGACAAATGTGGCCTGCCGCCTGTTTGACGATGCCACCTGCCAATGCAGCCAATACGCAATTCGCCACCAATTCGTGCCAGAATGCATCGTGCTGAAACCACAGACGATGGATAAAAACCTGTATTGGATGCCTGAAACCTGCGCGTATAAACTGCTGTGGCAGGGCAAGCCGCTTTATGCGTGGCATCCGTTATTGTCGGGCACCCCCGACAGCGTGCATGCCGCCAATGTCTCGATGCAGGGGCGCACGGTGCCCGAATTTGAAATCGACGAAGACGACTGGGAAGACCACATCATAGAGGAGCCTGTTTGATGTTTTTCGCCTCTGACAATGCCGGGCCTGCGCATCCTGCTGTGATGCAAGCGCTGATAGATGCGAATGCAGGCTTTGCCATGCCCTATGGCAAAGATGAAATCATGGCCCAGCTTACCCAAACCCTGCGCGATATTTTCGAGGCGCCAGAGGTGGCCATTTATCTGGTGGCCACGGGCACAGCCGCCAATTCGCTGGCTTTGGCCATCCTGTGCCAGCCGTTCCAAACGATCATGTGTTCGCCCGTGGCCCATATCCACGAGGATGAATGCAATGCCCCAGAATTTTACAGCAGCGGCGCCAAGCTCACCTTGGTGGGCACGGGCGATAAAATAAGCGCCGAGGCGCTGCGCCGCGCCTATCTGGCCGAAGAAACACGCGGTGTGCACGGGCCACAGCGCGGGCCTGTGTCGATCACCCAAGTCACCGAACGCGGCCAAATCTACAGCTTGCAGGAACTGGCCGACCTGACCGCAGTGGCGCGGGAATTTGGCCAAAAGGCCCATTTGGACGGGGCGCGTTTTGCCAATGCGCTGGTGGCCTTGGGCTGCAGCCCGGCCGATATGACATGGCGCGCAGGCATTGACGTGGTCAGCTTTGGGGGCACGAAAAATGGCTGCCCGGGCGTTGAGGCGGTGATTTTCTTCAACCCCGAAAAAGCATGGGAGTTTGAGCTGCGCCGCAAACGCGGGGCGCATTTGTTTTCCAAACATCGCTATCTGTCAGCGCAGATGGCGGCCTATCTGGCCGATGATCTGTGGCTAAACAGCGCGCGCAAGGCCAATGCCAATTGCGCACGCCTGCTGCAGGGTTTGAAAACCGTGCCGGGCTTTCACGCCACCCCCGAGCCGCAGGCGAATATGATTTTCGCCCATATGCCGCGCGCCGCACACAAACGCCTGCACGACGCGGGCGCGGTCTATTACCTGCTAGAGGGCGATTGCCACAGCGGCCCGGCAGATACGCCCCTGCCCTGCCGCTTGGTCTGCGACTGGTCGATCAGCCCCGAACAGATCGACCAATTTATCGCCATCGCCAAGGGCTAGGCCCGGACAGCGGCGGGAACTTGGCCCAGAAACGCGCGCACATGGGCGGCCACTTGGGCAGGGTGGGTTATCGGCGACATATGGCCCGCTTGTTCCACAATGGCGCGCTGGGTATTGGCAAGCCGCCGTTCTAGCGCGTCGTTGATGCGCGGGTTGTAATGCAGGGTTTGCGCCCCTTCTATCAACAGGCATGGCGCTGTGATGCGCGCCAACCGCCCCGGCGCCAGCAGCCCGGCTTGGTCTTGGTAGATTTGCGGATCGCTGGCCGCCACCAGATGAATACGCGCCACCATCGCCGCGCGCTGGCCTTCGGGAATAGCCCCCCAAGGCCGGCCATCACCGCAAAAATCGCTAAAAATGCGGGTGGCGGTTTCATGATCGCCCGCCTGCAGCGCCGCGTAAAAAGGTGCCAAATCTTGGGTGTTTTGGCGCTGCAATTCGGGGTTGTCTTGCAAAGCTGCGGCAAAAAACACCGGCTCGATCATCACCAAACTGCGCACCAAATCAGGGCGGGCATCGGCCACGCGCAGCGCCACCGTGCCGCCAAAACTGTGCCCGATCAGGTCCACCGGCCCCTCGGCCCCGATCATGTCGATCGCCTGCAGCATGGCTTGGGTTTGCAAATCTGTCTCGGGGTTCCAATCGGCGCTTTTGCCGTGGCCGGGCATGTCATGGGCCAGCATATCAAGCATATCACCCAGTTCGGCGGCAAAGCCCCCCCACGCCCCTGCATGGCCCAGCGAGCAGTGGATCAGTACCGCCTTGCGCGCCCCCTGCCCCATGCGCAACCAATGGGTGGGCATGGCACCGCGCATATCAACGGGCATTTACAAATTCCCTGCCAGATGGGCGGCCAGATCATCCAACCGGTCTTGGCCCCAAAACATCTGGCCGCTATCGACAATATAGAAGGGCGCACCAAACACCCCGCGGCTGACCGCCTCTTCCAAGTTGGCGGCATAGGTTTCTGCCCCGGCCAACAGGTCTTTGTCTGCCAAATCTGGGGCAAACCCCGCCGCCGACAGACAATCGCGTATCACCCCATCGTCGGAGATGTCACGCTCCTCCTGCCACGTGGCGCGCAACAGCGCATGCACCAAGGCCCCCATATCGCCGCCCCCCGCTGCCTGTGCCGCGATAATCGCATAGGACGAGGGCGCCGGGTTCACCGGCCAAAACGCGGGCTTCATATTCAGCGCCATCCCCAGTTTACGGGCTTGGCGGGGCAGCTCTTGCGCGCGGTAGGCCAGCCGTGCGGGGTGCCTGTCTGCGGGCTTTTGCCCGCCAGTCCGCGGGAAGGCCTGCAGCAAATCAAAGGGCTTATACGCTATGGTTGCGCCATGCTGGGCGGCAATCGCCTCTAGGCGGGTGCCCGCCAAATAGACATAGGGGGAAAGGGTGGAAAAATAGTAGTCTATATGGGCCATTTGCGCAGCTTCCGTATTGGAGTGGTTTGCCCGAAGGTATTGTAGTGGTAGGCAGTGTCAACGTTACGAATCTGTTGCATTCCAAATCTGCTGCCGGGGACCACAGCAATGCCGAACTTCACCGAACCCAAACTTATCTCGGGTAATGCCAACCTGCCTTTGGCAAAATCCATAGCGCGGCGCATGTCGATGCACCGCGGCACCTCGCAGCATTTGGTAGATGCCCGGGTCGAGCGGTTTAACGACCAAGAGATTTTTGTCGAAGTGTATGAAAACGTGCGTGGCGAGGATATGTTCATCATCCAGCCCACATCGAACCCTGCCAATGACAATTTGATGGAACTGCTGATCATCACAGACGCACTGCGCCGGTCTTCGGCGGCGCGGATCACCGCGGTTGTGCCCTATTTCGGCTACGCCCGCCAAGATCGCCGTTCGAAAGCACGCACGCCGATCAGCGCAAAACTGGTGGCCAATATGATGGTCGAGGCGGGGATCGAGCGGGTTTTGACGCTGGATCTGCACGCCGCGCAAATTCAGGGCTTTTTCGATATTCCCGTGGATAACCTTTATGCCAGCCCGATTTTTGCGCTGGATATCCAAGATCAATTCGAAGGCCGCATGGACAACCTGATGGTGGTATCGCCCGATGTCGGCGGTGTGGCGCGCGCCCGCGAATTGGCCAAGCGGATCAATGCACCGCTATCGATTGTGGACAAACGCCGCGAAAAGCCCGGCGAAGTGGCCGAGATGACCGTGATTGGCAGTGTCGAAGGTAAAACCTGTATCATTGTCGACGATATGTGCGACACCGCTGGCACCCTGTGCAAAGCCGCCGAAGTGTTGATGGAACATGGCGCGGTCGAGGTGCATGCCTATATCAGCCACGGCGTGATGTCTGGCCCAGCGGTCGAGCGGGTGACAAAATCGGTTATGAAATCGCTGGTGATTACCGATTCGATCGCCCCCACCGACGCCGTGAAAAACGCCCCCAATATTCGCATTCTGCCAACTGCGCCGATTTTTGCGCAGGCGATTTTGAACATTTGGAACGGCACAAGCGTGTCGTCTTTGTTCGAAACCGAAAGCCTGGACCCAATTTACGAAGGCATTTTCAAGGTATAATCACAGCCTGCGTGGCCGCCCCCGTGGTGGCCGCGCGCCGCAGGCCTAGGGGCCTGTTTAGAGGACATCCCAATCATCGTCATTGGGCAGCGCACCAATCGCCATCCATGCGATGCGCACCCGCGCCACGCGCGTATCCCCCCATGTGCGAAACACCACGGTAAATCCGGTGGTGGTAATGCCCTCGGCGCTGATATCGGCGCGCATGTTGGTGGCTTTGTCGATATCCCACATAGACAGGTTGCAATGCACCACAGGCGGCGTTTTGAAGGGGCTATCGAATTCGATGGTCTTGTTGCGCATGCGCGGGCCAGAGCCTGACCACATTTCGCCATCATGTTCGAAGTCAGAAAATAAAATCGTGTCGCCTTGGGCAACCCCGATTGTATGGCTGTCAATTCGCCGCATCACTTATGAACCTGCAACATTTCGCCCATAATGCGGGCAGAGGTCTTGCTTGCGCAAGAAAAAAGGCCCCGTTTTACGGGGGCCTTTTCGAAACAGTGTGTCAAGTTTTACAGGTTGGGCGGGGTCAGGCCAATGTGGCCCCCGATGGCAACCATATCTGCCAACAGCTTGGCCGCGTCGTCGACAGCATCGCCAGCATTCGCCGCATGGGCCTGCTGGTGGGCTGCGTGGGCGCTGCGTACCATGTCGTGATACACCTCTTCGGTGATCTCAGCGGCATTCACGGCACGCTCGGCCAGCACGGTGGTTCCCTCGGCGCCGATCTGGGCAAATCCGCCCGTCACCACGTATTTGGTTTCCCCCTGCGGGCCCGAGACCGTCAGCAGACCAGGACGCAGCGTGGTGATCAGCGGGGCATGGTTAGCCATTGCTGTCATATCACCATCCGCACCCGGGATCTGAACCTGCGTCACCTCAAGCGAAGCAAGGCTCCGCTCGGGGCTGACTAGGTCGAATTGCATCAAATCTGCCATGTTTGGCCCTCCTTAGGCCGCGTCGGCAGCCATCTTCTCGGCTTTTGCGATCACTTCATTGATGCCGCCAACCATGTAGAAGGCGCCTTCAGGCAGGTGATCGTATTCGCCGGCGACAACCGCCTTGAACGACGAGATCGTATCTTCCAGCGGAACCTGCACACCGTCCGAGCCGGTGAACACTTTTGCCACGTCGAAGGGCTGCGACAAGAAACGCTGAATTTTACGAGCGCGGGTCACCGTCAGTTTGTCTTCTTCCGACAGTTCGTCCATGCCAAGGATCGCGATGATATCTTGCAGCGACTTGTAGCGCTGCAAAATGCCCTGAACGTCGCGTGCCACTTGGTAGTGCTCTTCGCCAACGATCGACGGGTCCAACAGACGCGAGGTGGAATCCAGCGGGTCCACAGCGGGGTAGATGCCCAATTCCGAAATCGCGCGGCTAAGAACCGTGGTCGCGTCAAGGTGCGCAAAGGTGGTTGCGGGCGCCGGGTCGGTCAAGTCATCCGCAGGCACGTACACGGCCTGAATCGAGGTGATCGAACCATTCTTGGTCGAGGTGATGCGTTCCTGCATCGCGCCCATGTCGGTGGCCAGCGTTGGCTGGTAGCCCACAGCCGAAGGAATACGGCCCAACAGCGCCGACACCTCGGAACCCGCCTGCGTAAAGCGGAAGATGTTGTCGACGAAGAACAACACGTCGGTCCCCGACTGGTCGCGGAACTGTTCGGCCAGCGTCAGGCCGGTCAGCGCCACGCGGGCACGTGCCCCCGGAGGTTCGTTCATCTGGCCATAGACCAGTGCCACTTGGCTTTCTTCCAGGTTGTCGGGCTTGATCACGTTGGATTCGATCATTTCGTGATACAGGTCGTTGCCTTCGCGGGTACGTTCGCCCACGCCAGCAAACACCGAGAAACCCGAGTGCACTTTGGCGATGTTGTTGATCAGTTCCATGATCAAAACGGTTTTGCCCACGCCGGCGCCGCCGAACAGGCCAATTTTACCGCCCTTAGCGTAGGGTGCCAGCAGGTCGATCACCTTGATGCCGGTGACCAGCACTTCGGATTCGGCCGACTGGTCGATGAATTCTGGTGCGGGCTGGTGGATCGCGCGGCGCTCGGTCACGTTCAGCGGTGCGCCTTCGTCAACCGGTTCGCCCACGACGTTCAGGATGCGGCCCAGTGTGGCGTTACCAACCGGCACCGAGATCGGGCCATCGGTATCGGTCACAACTTGACCACGCACCAAACCTTCGGTTGCGTCCATTGCGATTGTGCGCACGGTGTTTTCGCCCAAGTGCTGAGCAACTTCCAGCACCAGACGCTTGCCGTTGTTGTCGGTCTCAAGCGCGTTCAGGATCTCCGGCAGGTGATCGTCGAACTGCACGTCCACGACGGCGCCGATCACCTGGGTGATTTTGCCTTTTGCGTTTGCCATCTATTCGTCTCCGTCCTCTTAGAGCGCCTCGGCGCCCGAGATGATTTCAATAAGCTCGTTCGTGATCACTGCTTGACGCGAACGGTTGTATTGGATCGTCAGTTTGTCGATCATGTCGCCCGCATTGCGCGTTGCGTTGTCCATTGCGGACATGCGCGCGCCCTGCTCGGATGCTGCGTTTTCCAGCAGTGCCGAGAAGATCTGCGTTGCCACACCGCGCGGCAGAAGGTCGGCCAAGATGGCCTCTTCGTCCGGTTCATAGTCGAACAGTGTGGTGTCTGCAGCCGCTTCGCCCGATTGGTCGAAAGCGGCAGGAATGATCTGCTGCGCGGTCGGGATCTGGCTGATCACCGACTGGAAGCGGTTGAAAAAGATCGTTGCCACGTCAAACTCGCCCGCGTCAAAGCGTGCCAGCACATCGCGCGCGATGTCTTGCGCGTTGGCGTAACCCAAGCGTTTCACTTCGCTCAGATCGACGTGACCAATGAACAGGTCTGCGTAATCACGCTTCAGCTGCTCACGGCCCTTTTTACCGACGGTCAAGATTTTAACCGTCTTGCCAGCCGCCCGCAGCTCGGCCACGCGAACGCGCGCCAGCTTCACGATCGAACTGTTGAAACCGCCGCACAGGCCACGTTCCGACGTCATGACCACCAGCAGCTGCACTTGGTCGCTGCCTGTGCCCGACAACAAGCGCGGGGCGCTGTCCGAGCCGCCAACCGATGCAGCAAGCCCCGCCAGAACGGTGTTGAACCGTTCTGCATAGGGGCGCCCTGCCTCGGCTGCATCTTGTGCCCGCCGCAGTTTTGCGGCGGCCACCATCTGCATGGCCTTGGTGATCTTGCGGGTCGATTTGACCGACTCGATCCTGTTTTTTAGATCCTTGAGAGAAGGCATCCCATCTCTCCCTTATGCGAAGTCAGCTGCGAATTCGTCCAGCGCTGCTTTGATACGGTCCTCGGCGTCGCCCTTCACTTTGGGGTCTTCCGTTGTGATCCAATCCAGCAGGTCGGCATGCTTGCCGCGCAGATGCGCCAGCAGGCCTTGCTCCCAGCGGCTAACGTCGCGCAGGGCAACTTTGTCCAAGTAGCCTTTGGTGCCAGCATAGATCACGCATACGATTTCCGCGTTGGTCAGCGGTGCGTATTGCGGCTGTTTCATCAGCTCGGTCAGGCGCGAACCACGGTTCAGCAGCTGCTGGGTGGCGGCATCCAGATCCGAACCAAACTGCGCAAATGCAGCCATTTCACGGTACTGAGCCAGCGACAGTTTCACTGGGCCAGCAACCGATTTCATGGCGTTGGTCTGCGCCGACGACCCCACGCGCGACACCGACAAACCGGTGTTCACAGCGGGGCGGATCCCTTGGTAGAACAGTTCCGTTTCCAAGAAGATCTGGCCATCGGTGATCGAGATCACGTTGGTCGGAATAAAGGCCGACACGTCGCCGCCTTGGGTTTCGATCACCGGCAAAGCGGTCAGCGAGCCCGAGCCGTTGTCTTCGTTCAGCTTCGCCGAACGCTCCAGCAGGCGGGAGTGCAGGTAGAACACGTCACCAGGATAGGCTTCGCGGCCCGGCGGGCGGCGCAGCAACAGCGACATCTGGCGGTAGGAAACGGCTTGCTTGGACAAGTCATCATAGATGATCAGCGCGTGCTTGCCGTTGTCGCGGAAATATTCGGCCATGGCCGTTGCGGAATAGGGCGCCAAGAACTGCATCGGTGCCGGGTCGGATGCGGTTGCAGCCACAACCACGGTATACTCGATCGCGCCGCTTTCTTCCAACTTTTTCACCAGCTGGGCCACGGTCGAACGCTTTTGGCCGATCGCAACATAGATGCAATACAGTTTCTTGCTTTCGTCGTCGCCGGCCGCGTCGTTATACGACTTTTGGTTCAAAATCGCGTCCAGTGCGATCGCGGTTTTGCCGGTCTGGCGGTCGCCGATGATCAATTCGCGCTGGCCACGGCCAATCGGGATCATCGCGTCCACGGCTTTCAGGCCAGTGGCCATCGGCTCGTGCACCGATTTACGCGGGATAATGCCGGGCGCCTTTACGTCGGCCACGCGACGCTCGGTTGCGTTGATGGCGCCTTTGCCATCCAGCGGGTTGCCCAGACCATCGACAACGCGGCCCAGCAGCTCGGGGCCGGCGGGAACGTCCACGATCGACTTGGTGCGCTTTACCGTGTCGCCTTCTTTGATCTCGCGGTCGGAACCGAAGATCACAACACCCACGTTGTCCGACTCGAGGTTCAGGGCCATGCCCTGAATGCCGCCGGGGAATTCGACCATTTCACCGGCCTGAACATTGTCGAGGCCATACACACGGGCAATACCGTCGCCGACCGACAGCACCCGGCCGACCTCGGCCACTTCGGTTTCTTGCCCGAAGTTCTTGATCTGGTCCTTCAGGATCGCAGAAATCTCTGCCGCTTGGATACCCATTTATCCGACCTCTTTCATTGCATTCTGGAGGGAGTTCAGCTTCGAGGCGATCGAGGTGTCGATCATCTTCGAACCCATTTTGACGACAAGACCACCGATAAGTTTCTCATCGACGGTCGCGCTAATTTTCACCGATTTACCGACACTGGACGCCAGCGCTTTTGCCAGCTTGTCTGCCTGTGTCTTGGTCAACGCTTTGGCGCTGGTAACCTCGGCGGTGATTTCACCCTTGTCCTCGGCGATAGCAGCCCGCAGGGCCTGCACCAACTGGGGAAGGATGTACAAGCGGCGCTTGTTCGACATAAGCGCCAGAACATTCGACACGATGGTCGAAAGCCCCATTTTTTTGGCCAGCGCCGCGATGGCGCCTGCCTGTTCGTCGCGGCTGTAAACCGGCGAAGAGATCAGCGCGCGGAAATCTGCGCTGTCTGCCAATGCCGCTTCCAGCGCGTCAAGGTCGGTTTCAACCTTGGCGACAGCTTTGTCTTCTTTGGCCAACTCAAAAACGGCCTTGGCATAGCGTGCTGCAATGCCCATGGAAATCGAAGCTGGTTCGGACACGTCCACCCTTCCGATTGTCTGGCCCCGGTCGTTGGCCCAAGGGCCGCCGGGGGCGTTTGATCACCCTGAGTACGTCAAGGCATAGAAATTCGGCGTGGGTGTAGCAGAGCATTCCCCACCTAGCAACCTGCTAGAAAACTTTAGCATACAATAGAATACAACGTGTTTTCATATGCTTAGCCTAGGTGCGACCCTTTGCGCGCAAAAAGCTTAAAATTTTTTCTGACGAAAACACGCATATTTGCGATTCCTCGGCCCGCGCAGCGCCTAAAAGCCCGGCAAATCGTTAACGCTATCACAGATCGCGCAGCGAATTTCGCCCCGCAACAGGGCGCCCCAGCCCGTCTAATACCTGCAATGGCCGGCGCACCGCAGCCTTCAAGCCCCCACTGGGGGCATGCACGCGCTTTGAAACCTCCACCATCAAAACACCGCCCGCCATCACAACCGAAAGCCGCTGGCCGATCCCCTCCCACATCTGGCCGGTTTTCAGCCAAAACCGCTTGGTGCTGGGGGGCTGATACAGCAAGGCACGGTGGCGTTCGGGCATGAAATGATGGCGGCGCAATTGCGCCTCTAGCTGGCTTAGGGTGAAAGGCCGGCCAAAGCCAAACGGCGTTTTATCGCCCCGCGACCACAACCCGCCACGGTTTGGCACGATAAACAACGCCTTGCCGCCCGGCCCCAAGACGCGAAAACATTCCTCTAGCAAGGCCGAGGGCTGTTCGCTGGTTTCCAGCCCATGCATCACCACCAGCCGATCGACATGGCCGGTTTCCAGCGGCCACAGCGTTTCCTCGCATAAGACGCTGACATTGGCCATGCCCGCAGGCCACGGCATAACCCCCTGTGGCCCCGGCATCAGCGCCACCACGCGCCGCGCCTCGGCCAGGTAGGGGCGCAGCAAGGGCACGGCAAAACCATAGCCCACCAAGGTTTGGCCCTTGGCATCGGGCCAGACTTGCAGCAGCGTATCGCGCACAATTTTTTGCACGGCCCGCCCCAGCGTGCTGCGATAATAAAAGTTGCGCAGATCTTGCACATCAAGATGCATTGCGGCTGGCCCGTGCTTGCGTCACTGTGGGCCGACCATAGCAGCCAAAGGACGAAATGCCATGCCCGTTGATATCGTCACCATTCCCTGCCTGTCAGATAATTATGCCTATCTGTTGAAAGGTCCCGATGGGGTTGTGTTGATAGATGCCCCCGAGGCGGCGCCGATCCAACAGGCGCTGGCGGTGCGGGGCTGGGGGCTGGATACAATCTTGATCACCCATCACCACCACGATCATGTGGGTGCCATCGCCGCGCTAAAGGCCGAATTTGGCGCCACCGTTATCGGCCCGCGGGCCGAGGCCGCCAAGATCGAGGGGCTAGATCAGCTGGTGGCCGGCGGCGATCAGGGGGGCAGCGGCGCCGGGGCATGGCAGGTGCTGGACGTGCCGGGCCATACCTTGGGCCATGTGGCCTTTCATTTCCCGGGCGCCCATGCCGTTTTTACCGCCGATAGCCTGATGGCACTGGGCTGTGGCCGCATCTTCGAAGGCACGCCACCGATGATGTATCAAAGCCTGTGCACCTTGGCCGGCTTGCCACCCGAAACCATGGTGTATTCGGGCCATGAATATACCCAAGCCAACGCCCGCTTTGCCGCCACGATCGACCCAGACAACCCCGCCTTGCAGGCCCGCATTGCCCGCATCACCGCCGCGCGGGCGCGCAATTTGCCAACCGTGCCATCGCTGCTGTCCGAGGAACTGGCCACAAACCCGTTTTTACGCGCCGACCAGCCCGATTTGCAGGCCGCCCTCGGCATGGCCGGTGCGCCGGCTGCAGATGTCTTTGCCCATGTGCGTGCCCTGAAAGACAGGTTTTAGGCGGAATGCAGGCAACAAGCCGCGCAGAAAGGCCCTTAAAATCAATTCTTCGAATTTTCCCCAAGAAAATACTTGAAGCCGGGCGCATATCGACCAAACTTTAATAAGAAGACCCTAGGCTGCCGCAACATCGCGCAGCCCAACCACAGGAAGGAGCACGCATCGTGCCTTCATTCTCTAGCACGCTGGAACAGGCCATTCACGCAGCTTTGGCACTTGCCAATGCACGCCGCCACGAATTTGCAACGCTGGAGCATCTGCTTTTGGCGCTGGTCGACGAACCCGATGCCGCCCGCGTGATGAAGGCATGTTCGGTCGATACCGAAGAATTGCGCCAAACATTGGTGGAATTCATCGATGACGAGCTGGCCAACCTGATCACCGATATCGACGGCTCGGAAGCCGTGCCAACCGCCGCCTTCCAACGCGTCATCCAACGCGCCGCGATCCACGTGCAATCGTCTGGCCGCACCGAAGTGACCGGCGCCAATGTCTTGGTGGCCATCTTCGCCGAACGCGAAAGCAACGCGGCCTATTTCCTGCAAGAACAGGACATGACACGCTATGACGCGGTGAATTTCATCGCCCATGGCGTTGCCAAAGACCCCGCCTATGGCGAAAACCGCTCGGTGCAGGGGGCCGAAGCCGCAGAAAGCGAAGACACGCGCCCCGGCAGTTCCGACAAGGTAACCGAGGGGGAATCGGCCCTTGCCAAATATTGCGTGGATCTGAACGAAAAGGCGCGCACCGGCGATGTAGACCCGCTGATCGGCCGCGCCTCCGAGGTGGAACGCTGCATCCAAGTGCTGTGCCGCCGGCGCAAGAACAACCCGCTGTTGGTGGGCGATCCGGGCGTGGGCAAAACCGCCATTGCCGAAGGGCTGGCACGCAAAATCGTGCAAGGCGAAACCCCCGAAGTGCTGTCAAAAACCGTGATTTTCAGCCTTGATATGGGCGCGCTTTTGGCCGGCACCCGCTATCGTGGTGATTTCGAAGAACGGCTAAAGGCGGTGGTGACCGAATTGGAAAACCACCCCGATGCCGTATTGTTCATCGATGAAATCCACACCGTGATCGGCGCGGGCGCCACGTCGGGCGGGGCTATGGATGCCTCGAACCTGCTCAAACCCGCGCTTCAGGGCGGCAAATTGCGCTGCATGGGCTCGACCACCTACAAAGAGTTCCGCCAGCATTTCGAAAAAGACCGGGCGCTATCGCGGCGTTTTCAGAAAATCGACGTGAACGAACCCTCGACCGATGACACAATCAAAATTCTCAAAGGCATCAAAAGCTATTTCGAAGAACATCACGGCGTAAAATACACCAGCGATGCCATCAAAACCGCGGTCGAACTGTCGGCCCGCTACATCAACGACCGCAAGTTGCCCGACAAGGCCATTGATGTCATCGACGAGGCCGGCGCAGCCCAGCATCTGCTGGCTGAATCAAAGCGGCGAAAAACCATTGGCACCAAGGAAATCGAGGCGGTGATCGCAAAAATTGCGCGCATTCCCCCGAAAAATGTTTCGAAAGACGATGCCGAAGTTCTGAAAGACCTTGAAAAAACGCTCAAACGCGTGGTTTTCGGCCAAGACCCCGCCATCGAGGCGCTGTCAAGCGCCATCAAACTGGCGCGCGCGGGCCTGCGCGAGCCGGAGAAACCCATCGGCAACTACCTCTTTGCTGGCCCCACCGGCGTGGGCAAAACCGAAGTGGCAAAACAGCTGGCCGATACGCTGGGTGTGGAACTGCTGCGCTTTGACATGTCGGAATATATGGAAAAACACGCCGTATCACGCCTGATCGGTGCGCCCCCCGGCTATGTCGGCTTTGATCAGGGTGGCATGCTCACCGATGGGGTCGATCAACACCCGCATTGCGTGTTGCTGCTGGACGAGATCGAAAAAGCCCACCCCGATGTATTCAACATTTTGCTGCAAGTGATGGATCATGGCACATTGACCGATCACAATGGCCGCAAGGTGGATTTCCGCAATGTGATCTTGATCATGACATCGAACGCGGGCGCCGCCGATATGCAAAAGGCCGCCATCGGCTTTGGCCGTGATCGCCGCGAAGGCGAAGATACAGCCGCGATCGAACGCACCTTCACCCCTGAATTCCGCAACCGTCTGGATGCCACCATCTCGTTCCAGCCGCTGCCCAAAGAGGTGATTTTGCAAGTGGTCGAAAAATTTGTGCTGCAACTGGAAGCACAGCTGATGGACCGCAATGTGCAAATCGAACTTACCCGCCCCGCCGCCGAATGGCTGGGGGAAAAGGGCTATGACGATAAAATGGGCGCCCGCCCCTTGGGCCGGGTGATCCAAGAGCACATCAAAAAAACCCTGGCCGAGGAATTGCTGTTTGGCAAATTGGCCAAGGGCGGCGTGGTGCGGGTGGCTGTGAAAAATGGCCAAATCGATCTGCAAATCTCGGGCCCCGACCGGCCACAGCTGTCTGGCTCTAAGCCGCCACTTTTGACAGCCGAGTGAGGCAAGCCGCCCACAAAGCGCGCTGGGCCCTGGCCCTTGGTTTGGGGGGCTTGGGCCTGTTGGTAGGCCATAGCGCGGCGGCAAATCCGCCGCGCTTGGGGCTGCCCGTATCGTGCAGCTTGGGCGAAACCTGCTTTATCCAACAATTCGTCGACCACGCCCCCGGCCCCACGGCCCGCGATTATACCTGCGGCGCGCTCAGCTATGATGGGCATAAGGGCACAGATTTTGGCCTGCCCAACATTCAGCACATGGCG
>Ga0181593_10000604_pt1 | contig 31642 bp, 15 predicted proteins | sample 071ome_19_FD_133756 | JGI IMG/M metagenome (GOLD analysis project Ga0181593, IMG submission 133756) | Coastal salt marsh microbial communities from the Groves Creek Marsh, Skidaway Island, Georgia - 071413AT metaG (megahit assembly) | ecosystem: Environmental > Aquatic > Marine > Intertidal...
ATTCTGAAACCGTTAATGAAGGTAGTATAAACTCTCCATTGTTTTCTCCTCACGATTTCTCTTTATTACTAGTTACTTCTAATTTTCTCCCCTCCGTTGCTACGAGTGAGATATTTTCCTCATCTTTTTGAAAAAAGACCCCCTTCAACATGTAGCGCTCTTCATTAACTGATTGAGCGTAGGAAACACTTTTTAACATAGTTGTAAGCTCTTCTCGCTCCAAAACGAAACTTTTACTTGATTCTAGCTCAGGAAGAGGCGGGAATTCCTTACTCTCCATACCTATAATATTAAAAATGGATCCCCGGGTGGATATCGTGGCTTTGGGAGAACCTGAAGTAGTTACATTTACTTCCATATCTGCAAGTTCACGGACGATTCTGAGTAACTCTTTAACGGGTAGAGTGACTGAGCCCTCTTCTTGGATATCTGCCGTTACCGAACATTTTATTCCAAGGTCAAGATTCGTAGTTGATAGATAAACATTGCCTCCAGATGCTTCGAGTAAAACATTCTGCAGGATTGGCATGGTTTTGCGTGAGCCCACAACATTTGAAACAAGTTGTAAACCTGAACTGAAGTGATCTCTATTGATTTTAAAATTCATCTAAAATGTTTTGGGTTGGTTTCGATGTTTAAACAACAATTAATTATTAAGATAAGAATTAAAAAATAAAATCTTAATTATATTATACTTTACAAATAAGATTAACATTTTTGTAAGTAATTGAAAATTAACAAAATAGAAAACCCTTTAATGTGAATAAAAAAACTAAAATATTCTTAAGAACTTTCATCTGTCGATAAACTTAAGGAAATCCACATGTTTTACAAAGTTGTAGAGAAGTTATTTTTTTCTAATCGAGTCGAGGTAATCCCAAAAGCTTTGGTGGTTTTCTATTACCGTTTCTTCGGAAGCGGGTAAGTTGCAACGAATCATGAAATCCTGAAACGAATTTTTTTCTAATATAAACTGACAATGAAGGGCCGTGTCACAACGCTCGAAATAAACACGAAGGTCGCCGATGCGGATTCTGTAATATGTCATTCCTTTACGGACAAACTTACCGACATCTGCACTTTTCTCCAAAAGAATATTACTTGAATAGGCACTTAACTGCTCTACAAGGTTGAGTTGCTCCAACTGGGGCAGTGACGAAAGGATATCCAAGCTTTGCGAAGAAAATGTAATCTGTCTCACAAACAACCAGCTAATTGAGCGCCATCAACAATGCAACTTAAAGAAACAACGATAATCAATTTATGACTTCTCGTAAAACAAAGTGATGTTATAAAGTTATTTAAAGGGATATATGAAAAACGAATCAAAAGAAGCAAATGATGCAAAATCGGTTCTCCTTAAAGAGGCATTAGCTATTAAAGAAGCGGCAGATCGTATATCAAATGAAGACCTAACTTGTGCAATTGATATACTTCAAAGAGAAAACGGGAAAATTGTAGTTACTGGTATCGGAAAATCAGGACATGTGGGAAAAAAAATGGCAGCGATGCTTTGTAGTACGGGTTCTCCAACAGCCTACCTTCACCCATCAGAAGCGGTTCATGGAGACCTTGGTATTCATCAATATGGAGACCCTGTAATCTTTCTTTCAAATAGTGGTACAACACCGGAGTTACTATATTTGGAGCCTGTGTTTCGCTCAAGGGGAGCTCAAATAGTAGGAATTTTAGGAAACCCCCAAAGCCCATTAGCAGAAAAAGTAGATGTTCTCTTAGATGCTTCAGTGAAAGAAGAAGCGGACCCGCTAGGCATTGTTCCAACGGCAAGCTTTGCAGTAGCCGCAGCTCTTGGAGACGCTTTAGGTTCGGCATTGATGAGTCGAAGAAACTTCGACAAGAATGAATACGCAAAAACGCATCCAGCGGGTCAGTTGGGTAGAAACTTAATCCTTAGAGTAAAAGATGTTTTCCATCTAAAAGAAAAAGTAGCCTGTTTAAACGAAAATGCCCGGATCAAAGAAGCGGTCATTGAAATGTCTAAATTTCCATTGGGTGCAGCTTGTATTCTCAATAATGACAAGCTAATTGGCATAATAACCGATGGTGACCTAAGGAGAGCACTACAAAAAGTGGAAAACCTCGTAGAATTACAAGCGACAGAAATCATGTGTCATCAACCCAAAACAATCGGTCCAAATGAAAGCCTTGGTGAAGCTCTTAAATTCATGGAACAAGGTAACCCAACTCCAGTATCTATACTTCCCGTGGTATGTCCTGACAGGGGAACCCTCTTGGGTCTTCTAAGACTACACGATATCTTGGCACCCTGAAGATGATCAGAAAAAAAATATATCTCACATGTATGCTGTTAATATCCAGCAGTTGCCTCTTCTACCTAGTCATACAGGTGAATCAAGCACTTCAAGAGTATAAGCACTGGCAAACAAGGGAATCCGTTTTGGAAAAAGAGCTTCAAGTTTTACGAGAGGAAGCCAAGTTACACCAGCAGTTTCTTGATAGACTTAGACGCAACCCTGATTTTCAAGATGAGGTAGCCAGAAAAGAATTGGGATATGGCAAACCTAATGAGTGGCTCTATCGGTTTCCTGAAGAACCCACGCAAAAAAATAGATGAATCATCTATCATTGGCAGAAGGACTGAGGCAAAATTTCTCTTCAGTAGGACAAGAACATGTTTTTAAATTCTGGAAAGAATTGAACAATGAAGAGAGGGCGGTCTTTATTCGCCAGCTTCAAACGGTCGACTTAGATGAGCTAACTTGCTCTTGGCGTGACATCCAGAGTGGAACCAAGCAACCCTTAAGTGGCCTTCAAAAACCCCAATCTGTTTTACCATTAAACCCGAGAGAAAACTTAACAAAATTTTACAAAGATCTTGGGGAAGATATTTTGAGCCAGAACAAGGTGGCCGCCTTCACGGTAGCTGGAGGGCAGGGAACTCGACTTGGTCACAAGGGACCCAAGGGGACCTTCAAATGTACACCGATAAGAGGAATTTCTTTGTTTGAGCAATTTGCAGAAAATTTAAAATTTATCACCAAACGCTTTGGTCACTCACCCCAGTGGTTCATTATGACAAGTGAAGAAAACCACCTGGAAACAGAGAGCTTTTTATCACAAAACAAATATTTTGGGTTAAATGTTAATCATATTCATCTTTTACGACAAGGGATGATGCCCGTCTTCGATCAAGAAGGCAAAATACTTCTCAGTGAAAAAAATTATTTATTAATGAGTCCCAATGGCCATGGAGGCTCTTTTCGTGCTCTCTTTAACTCGGGTGCACTGAAAATTATGGAAGAAGAGGGAATAGATCATTTGAGCTATTTTCAGGTAGATAACCCCCTCGTGCATTGTCTAGATCCTGTGTTTTTAGGATACCACAAACACCAAAATTCTGAAATGTCGTCGAAGGTGGTTCAAAAATCTGGATCAAACGAAAAAGTGGGTACATTTTTTGAGGTGAACAAAAAGCTACATGTGTTGGAATATAGTGACATTCCCTTAGAGGTTTCGGCACAAAAAACGCACGATGGCGAACTGTTTCACAATCTAGGAAACATTGCTATACACTTGATTGAAAGAGACTTTATCAAGAGGATTGCTACAGCGAAAAACACCCATGAAAACCGACTTTCTTATCATGGAGCATTAAAAAAAGCCAACCACCTTGACAATAGCGGTAATAAACTTACACCTCACCAAGCAAATGCAATCAAAGCAGAGACTTTCGTTTTTGATGCAATCCCCTTGGCCCAGAATGCATCCCTCATGGAAGTCGACCGAAATGAAGAATTTGCACCAATCAAAAATGCCGATGGGCAAGATTCCCCATTTTCATCACGCGAAATGCAATTATTAAGATCGAGCAAATGGTTAAGGCAAGTAGGCATCGATCAACCGCCTAGAAAGATGGAAATCTCACCCGAATTTGCTCCTTCACTTACCTATTTTAAAGAAGAAATATCAAAACTTTCTTTAAATCCCGAGCTCATCAAGAATGAGAAAATAATTTTCGAAAAATCCGGCCCAAAGATTGTAAAAACTTAAACACCACAAATAATGATCACTGAATCTCTCGAATCTGCAGTAAAAGATGGCAGCCTTTTAGAGTCTGCTCGTCAGAATATCCTCGAACTGCTTGAAATAGAAAATTTACCCCAATGGGTTTTTGATAGCTTGTCTGAACTCACTCAAAATAAAAATTGGGAGGAACTAAACGATCGTTTTCATAGTAACCTAGCTTTCGGAACCGGAGGGATGCGCGGGCGGACTATAGGGAAAGTAATTACAAACGCAGAGCGAGGTGAGGCAATTGAGGGTGAAACTCCTCATTATGCTGCTGTTGGAAGTAATACTCTGAATGAAATAACCTTACTTCGTGCGACCAAGGCACTCTATGTCTATCTGGAAAAATGGATGCATAGTGAAGGTGTTCTCGAGCAACCACGACTTGTTGTGGCCCATGATGTGCGTCACTTTTCTAAAAAATTTGCACACCTGGTTGCCCAGGCCTGGGTAAAGATGGGCGGATTCGCCATGCTTTATGATGGTCCCAGGTCCACCCCTCAATTAAGCTTTACTGTTCGAAGCCGATATGCCCACGCAGGGGTTGTTATCACGGCGAGTCATAATCCCTACCATGACAATGGCTTCAAAGCTTATTTTGGGGATGGAGCACAACTGGTACCTCCACATGACAAAGGGGTAGTGGCCGAGTACATTAAAATAGGCCTAGAAGAGGTTACCACATGGTTAGGTGAAGATAGCTTTGAAGGTTGTTTGCCCATCACACTGACCACCCAGGATGACATGGCTTACAAAGGGTGCCTTGAGGATGCTGTGATTAACCCTGAACTGTTAAAAAGCATCTCTCCTAAAATAGTCTTAACCCCAATTCATGGCACCGGGGCGATCTCTTCTGTTCCCGCCCTTTGGGATCATGGGGTGCAGGTTGCTTTAGTTGATGAGCAGAGTGCTGAAGATCCTAACTTTAGCACCGTCAAATCCCCAAACCCCGAAAATGCAGAAGCCCTATCAATGGGTATTAAAGTAGCAAGCAAAACAAAATCATCCTATGTTTTTGGGACCGACCCTGATTGTGACCGAATCGGAGTAGCCGTTTCTGACGGGAAGGGAAAATTTATTTGCCTAAGTGGTAACCAGGTTGCTTGTATTTTAGCGGAATATCGTCTACTAGCCCTAAAGTCCCAACAAATCATCCGAGAGGGAAATGAATCTGGCTTTGCCTTGCTTAAAACCTTTGTTACCTCTCCTTTGGTAGAAAAGATTGCAGCAGCATTTGGCATTCGTTGCCTCAATACACCAACAGGTTTCAAGTGGATGGCACAAAAGATCGACAAGTATGAAGAAATGGCAACACTACGAATGCTTGAAGAGGAGGGCGTTGGGCTTGATTTTGACAGAACGGAGCTATTTGCAAGAATGGAAATCTTATCTAGATATTCTACATGCGTTGTCTTAGCGGCAGAAGAAAGCTATGGATATCTGCCATTAGATTTAGTTAGGGACAAAGACGGAAATGCATCCGCACTGGCTATTGCAGAGGCTTTTGCATTTATGGAATCAACCGACACCAACCCGATAAAATTCCTTGATACAATTTACCAAAAATACGGTTATCATTTAGAAAAAACTGAAAATATTTACTTTGAGGGAGCGGAAGGCAGTGCTACGATTTCCCGTTTGGTGCAAAGTTACCGAACAAATGTAATCGATAAGATTGCAGACATCAAAGTGACTAAGTCCAAAGATTTTTCTGAAGAGGGGTTTTTTGATGAGGATGAAGAAAGTTTACCCCTACAAAATTTTATTCAAATTCAACTAGAGAACAACTTTACAATTGCAATCCGCCCAAGTGGAACGGAGCCAAAGATAAAGTTTTATCTTTTTGGATGCAGTGCCCCTAATCCAGTAGATTTAGAAAAAACCAAGGAAGAGGTAGCCAATCAGCTTACAGCAATAGGGGATTGGTTGGTAGAGGATGCTCAAAAGCGAGCTCAAGCTAAATAAAAGGGTATTATAAAACAAGCATGCTTGAAGGATTTTCAAGCAGTGCGGCTATGGCAGCAAGAAATTGAGCTCCCACCGCTCCGTCAACCAATCTATGATCACAACTAAGCCCCAGGGTCATCGTTTCACCGGTACGGATGGTACCACTCCTGTCAACCACAGGCTTTACTATACTTGCCCCAACAGAGAGGATAGCGGCGTTGGGTGGATTGATAATACCGCTAAAGAAATCGACCCCAAACATACCGAGATTTGTTACGGTGAATGTAGAACCACTCATCTCATCAGGGGTAAGTTTTTTATTTCTAGATTTAGTAATTAAAGACTGGGCGACTAAAGAAAGTGAGCGAAGGTCCAAACTTTCTGCATTTCTAATCACTGGAGTTACTAACCCATCTTCTACTGCAACACCGAATGCCAAGTGAACCCCTCCATGGTAAGTAATTTCATGTTCAGACCATGATGAATTGATCTCAGGAACCCTGGGTATCGCTTTTGCACAAGCTAAGAGAATCATATCGTTTACACTTACCTTTTTTAAATCAGTGGAAGTGCTTGAAAGAGTTTCATTAATCGATTCTCTGGCTAAACGGAGTGTTTCGGAGTTGATTTCTCTCTGAAGGTAGAAGTGCGGTATGGTGGTCTTCGATTCGAGTAACCTTTTTGCGATCACAGACCTCATTTTGGTCACTGGGACTGTTTGGGTGGTCAGGGCCGAAGGTCTAGGTGGTTGAGTTGACTTAGAAATTGAGTCGGCACTAGGTGCCGTCTTATCAATAGAAACCAAGTCTTTTTTCACGATCCTGCCGTTCGGGCCTGAGCCCTTTACATTGGACAGATCAATTTTCTTTTCTAGGGCAATCTTTTTAGCAAGAGGAGACGCTAATACACGACCTTTACTTACTACCTCATCACTTGTATCTTGCAAGGAATCGGTCTCAGTTTCTTTTTGAGAAGATTGATTGGGTGGAGTTTGTGCTTCCACAGATTCTTCAGGGGCAGGGGGGAGTGCAACGGTTTGCCCGTCGGTTAATTCAAGATCAGAAAGATCTTCCCCAGCTTCTCCTACGACAGCCAGTGGTTTGCCAATTTCAACCTCCTCTCCCTCGGATACAAGGAGCTTGAGCAAAACGCCATCATCGAAATTTTCTAATTCCATGGTGGCTTTATCGGTCTCGATTTCAGCCAGAACATCTCCATTTTCAACCGTATCACCAACTTTTTTGTACCACTTCACAACAGTTCCAACTGTCATGGTGTCGCTTAATTTAGGCATTTCTATTAAGACACTCATGATATGAATTAAATTAGTTCCATTGCTTTTGCTAGAACGCGGTCGTGATTAGGTATTTGAAAATTTTCGAGTGCCTTGCTATAAGCTTGGGGCACATCGATGGCTGAAACTCTTTTAACAGGAGCATCTAAATAATCAAAAGCGTGTTCTTGAATGAGGTAGGCAATTTGAGCATCTACCCCACAAAAGGGTTTATTTTCTTCCACCAAGAGAACCCGGTTGGTCTTTCGAACAGTCGCCAAAATAGCATCTAGGTCAAGTGGGCGGATTGAGCGCAGATCGAGCACTTCCACAGAAACGCCATGTTTATCGTTTAAAGTTTCAGCAACCTGCAAGGCGACTTGAACGGACCGGCCATGAGCAATAATGGACAAATCATTACCCTCGCAAGCCAATCTGGCTTTCCCTAAAGGTATCGTAAAGTCCTCTTCTTCAGGCACTTCTCCTTTAAGGTTATAGAGTATGGTGTTCTCCATGACGCAAACCGGATCATTATCTCGAATCGCCGACTTCATCATTCCTTTGGCGTCGGCGGGTGTGGATGGGCAAATTACCTTGAGGCCAGGAGTGTTTGCGGCAAAATTTTCAGGTGTGTGGGAGTGGGTGGCGCCAACATTTGTACCTCCATTGGCGGGGCCTCTGAAAACAATAGGAATATTGATTAGCCCTCCTGACATGTATCTTATGCTTGCAGCATTATTAAAGATTTGGTCAAAAGCCACATAACAGAAACTCCAAAACATAAATTCGACAACTGGCCTCATGCCCATCATGGCAGCCCCAACGGCAAGACCTGAAAAAGCAGCCTCACTGATTGGTGTATCGATAACTCTTTCAGGACCAAATTTTTCAAGCATTCCCTCTGATACTTTGTAAGATCCCTTAAATTGAGCCACCTCTTCTCCCATAAGAACAACATTTGGATCCCTTAGTATTTCTTCGGACAAAGCTTGATTTAAAGCTTCTCTGTATGTAATTAGAGCCATAAATTTTTGGTCAATTATTCCTTAGTAGGAGTCTCGAAAAACATCGTTCCGCTGGAGGACTTTTCTTTCGGGTTATCGGTCTCCCAATAAACATCATCCATAAGCTCTGAAATTTCTGGAAAGGGACTTGCAAGTGCAAATTCAGCTGCTGATTCAGCTTCTTCTTTGGCCGATTTATCGAGCTCCTTGGACTTTTCTTCGGAAAGAATGTCTTCAGAAAAAAGCTTATCTCGGAATAAGTTAATTGGATCTTTGTTGTTTTTGTATTCTTCTATTTCTTCTTTGCTGCGGTAAGTTTGATCGGGGTCAGCAACGGAATGCCCGCGGTATCGGTAAGTTATAATTTCTAAAACGGATGGTCTAGAGTCAGATCTTGCAAGTTTGAGAGCATCATCAATTGCACTTCTAACCTCATATAAATCGTGACCGTGATGTACTGACCAGTTGATATCAAATGCATCTCCCCGGCGGGCGAGAGGCTCACCCGCAGAATGCCTGGATTCAGCAGTGCCCATGGAATAGCCGTTGTTTTCAATGATATAAATGACCGGAAGCTTCCAAAGAGAAGCTAGATTCAAAGATTCATAAAAAGGGCCTTGGTTTGTAGCACCATCCCCCATGAAACAGAGGCATGCCCCCTGAGCACCTTTATTTTTGATCGCATAGGCAATGCCTAAGCCTAGGGGGGTTTGCCCACCAACAATACCGTGTCCACCCCAAAAATTTTTATCCGGTGCAAAGAAATGCATGGAGCCCCCCTTACCTTTTGAGCACCCAGTGCGTTTTCCAAATAATTCAGCCATACATTCATCCATATCCATTCCGACAGCAATGGCATGCCCATGGTCTCGGTAGGCAGTAATGACATGATCCTCCTCAGTCATAACAGAAACCGCCCCGACCGCCACAGCTTCTTGGCCAATATATAAATGAAGAAAACCTCCAATGTGACCCTGCTGGTAAGCCCGTAGAGACCTTTCTTCAAACCTTCGAATTCGAAGCATTTGCGAAAAAAGACTTATCTTATCTTCAGTTGATAAATTCTTGTTTATTGGATGGTTAAGCCAGTTCTCACCATTAGACGGATGAGGTTCACCAACCGGAGTATCCGAAGACATTTCGTCTTCTTTAGCTAGATCCGCGTCGTGGTATATACCTTCCATAAAATGTCTCCGAATAAAGGATCTACTTTATAAAGCCCGTTGGGCTTGCTTCAATCGCTAAATTAGTTTTTCCCTCTGAGCAATTCGCTCTAATTCCCCAAAAACCTTCTTTTCGTTGATCATAAAATGGCCAGACTAATTCATGGTCAGAGGGTGGAATCGCTAAGTGTTTTATATCTTCCCGCTTGTAATACTGAAAGAAGCCCTCTTCCATTTCATCAGGAATGTAATCAAGTAGAACTTTACATTCGAAAAGAAACATTAACCAGTGAGAACGGTTTTCATAATATTTTTCGGAAACATACCCAAAAAGGTTTAAGTCCGCATCCATTAGTTCGATACCAACTTCCTCAAGTGCCTCTCGCTTTGCACATTCAAAGGGCGATTCTCCCAGGTCCATCTCTAGTTTCCCACCTGGTGGGCTCCAATAATTATCGTTGGGAGGCTTGCGCCTCTTGATGAGAAGAATTCGGTCTGAATGATCATGAAAAAACAAAAGGCAAGAAATCTTAAAATTCATGTAAAAAAGGCTTGTTCATGGTTTGTTTTATCTAAAATGTAGATATTTACCGTAAATTTTTAAAATGAATAAATTTAAATTATTTTCACTGTACATTTTCCTAAACCTCTTACTCACCCATTATACTGTAATTGCCAAGCCTGATCAGTTTGTTGCCTTAGACGGAAAGCCTAATTTCCGACAAGAATCCAACGCATGGTACAAATTAACCATTCCATTTCGAGTGCTCGACCACCCGTTAGCCTCGAGCTCTGGCTATAGTTCCCAAGATCCAGCAAAAATAATCCATGAAGACTACCTCGATGATTTGAAGATTAAAGTCACCATATGTTTTCGCAATGATTACTCCAGAAAGAAGCTTGGTGGAGCAAAGAAGGACATCAAATTTTTTGAATATTTTTCATCAGAAACTGAACTAATCACGATAGATGTAGATCGTAGTTCGAAGCGAGAAGTGAACTTTTTATTTCCAAAAATAGTTGCCGATAAAATGGAACTAGGGTTTGCACCAGAGTTGATTGGCTATGTTTTAGAGTTTTCCGTCAATGGTGCTTTGTTAGAAGTATCAAAGGGGATCGCGTTCGAAAGATATTCAAGTGAGGATATTTTGAGTAAATTTCGTTCAGAAGCCCTATCTAAGTCCTCCGAAAACGAAGGTATATTGATACCGGCTCACTTTATAAGCCAAAACTATTTGGATAATTTAGGGCCAGTTAAAAGAGAACATCAGTAAAAACGGCCTTCCTAATGGCTAAAAAAAGGGAATTAATTATTAACCTTGGCAGCTCACACATCAGTGTGAGCATTTTTTTTCTGGAAGAAAAGATATCATTACAAGAATTTTTCTTTCAAGACATAGAACTTGAGAACTTCTCTGAGAGCGAATGGCTAGCGTCTGTTGAGCAGGTACTCGCTGAGCTCTGCAAAAAAAATAAGTTGAGCGGAACAGCCCGATTCATACTTCCAGGATCCTTGGTTTTATCCAAAACGATTCGTATACCCAAGGTTGAGGAGAGCAAAAAAAGAAAGATCGTTGAGTATGAATTGTCGCAAAAACTACCTTTTGCCATTAAGGATCTCTCTTGGGACTTTTCGACCATTGATGATGATGGCATTGAGGAAGAAGTTCTTAGTTTTGCCATAAAACCAGAAACTGCTCAAAAACTTTGCCAAATTGTTTACAGGTGCGGGTTTTTGCCCACCCAATTTATTCCAGCCGCAATTCTAGATCATGAGTCAGTTTGTAGCCTCCCTAATACGGCAAATCAAGAGTGTTTGTTTTTAAATGTAGGAGCCAAAAGTACGAATGTAATATTCAAAAACCCTAATGGTTTTTTGACGAGAACGCTAAGCCTGGGGGGAATCACATTAACCGAATTAATTTCAGAAAAACTGGCTACATCATTGATTAAATCTGAGAGATTAAAGTTAGACAATTTAGGAGAGGGTGCTAACATCAATGATGCTAACAATGAACAAATTTTTAGTGAAGTACTCCAAACATTTCATAACAAATTTGCCCAAGAGTTAACTCGATCCGTTGTTACTTACAAAAGAATCAAAAAAGGGAAAACCCCCCAATGTATTTATGTAACGGGCCGCGGGGTAAAAACTAAGGGCCTGCTCAACTTATTAGCAAGCAGCCAAAGACTTCCTCTGCATTACTTTAATCCTTATGAACTTTTTTCTTTGGACACTGAGAGTTTTGATGAGGAGACTCTGGTCGACTTACCTTACTTAATCAGTGAGCCTGCTGGACTTGCAAAGCAGATTAAAAATAGCACCTCGCATGAGTCTCTCATAAATTTATTGCCTAAAAGTAAAGTAAGAGAAATTGAGAAAAAGAAAAAGTTACCCTGGCTTGCCCTAACTGGACTTCTCACCGCACTCCTGCCTGTGCCCTGGCTTTTCCAAATAAACAGTGAAATTTCATTTTTAAACAAACATTTAAGTGAGAAAAAATCGGAAATAAAAAAGCTAGAAAGCCTTGCCCAAAAAAATAAAGAATGCAGTGATGAACTTCTTTCGCTTCAGCAACTAAACAAACATTCCTCAGGATTTGTTAACATTCTTCATGAAAACTCTGAAAAGACATCTTGCGTCCAAGATTTCCTAAATTCATTGCAAGGTGTTGTTGATAATCCAGACAATAAAAATACTTGGATTGATACGGTAAGCTTTTATGCAGCAAAACAAACTCCTAGCAACCTAAATGCATCTCTGAAAAGCAATAAAGTAATCGCCAATATATCAGGCCGATACTTGGTCGCCTTAGATCCAAATATAGAGATCAAAGACATCAACCAAAAACATATGGCCTTGATTGATTCAAATGGTCACAAGCAAGAATCGCTAACTAATTCTTTGAACGGCATTAAGCAGGTTGTTTCTGTGGTTAATAAAGTTTTCTCAACGGAAGGAAAAGGTGATCTTTATAATAGACAGTTTACTTATTTTGAATTTGATTTAGAAATTGACTTTGTAAAATGAAATTATTTTACACATGGATTGGCATTTGCGTTGTCATATTAACTGCATTACTAATTCTTTACTTTAGTAAAAAATCTGATTATGAAGATTTGCTCAGTGATCTCAAAATATTATCTGGAAAAGAAGAAGATTTAAGTTCACAAAGTGTGGTTCACGATTTATTAAATCATGATTTAAACATAGCCAAGAATGAGTGGTTTAATTGGAATAAGCTTTCAAAAAACCAATCTAATTTTTGGCGTAGTTATCTAGATGAAAGCAACAATATTTATTTTAATCAATCGAATAAAAGCTCCTCTTCTATTAATACAGAGCTTACTAGATTAATCTCTCAACTTTTGCGAGAATGTGAAAAGTCGAATGTAAATTTTATCTCGGAAAACAATACTCCATCACCCTTTCTCGAAACCGATCAAAAAACCAGCGGTTTCAGTTTTGGTTTTTCTGGTTACGATGGATTTTGGCCTAGTTTTGAAAAAGAAGAAGCGAACCGAATCTCCGTTCAGTCGAAAATTATAAAACAGATTGTTGAAATTTTCCTTAATTCATTTAAGCATCACGAATCTCCAACCCTATATTCCATCAAGAGAGAAGCGGCAGGGCAAATCGACCGCAAGTATATTAATGATGATTTGATTACATTAAATACTGGAATCAGTCTGCTTAGATCAGTAAAGTTTTTGGACAGTCAGGTATTTGAAATTTCTTTTATGGGTAAAACGGATAATCTTCGTTCATTCATTAACCAAATTAGGGCACCCTTTAGTCTTAGATCAATCCTTGTTAATCGTGATGGCACGACTTCAGAACTATCTGAACAAGCAAGCTTTTTTGCATCAAAAGAGACGACCTCGGACCAAAATATCCTGCCTATCATCCGCAATATTGATTCTATATTTATTATTCAACTAGAATATATAACTGAAGCAAATGTGGATTTATTTAAGTATCTATCTAGTTATGGCCAAAATGACTTAGAAAGATTCTTTAGCGAAGACTATATAACGCTTAAATAGAATAGAATTATGAGTAATTTCTTGAAATCACACTTAGAGAAAATCTTTCTATTTTTGATTTTATCAATCTTTACATTCCTTGCTTTAATTATTAAGGAAGAATCTAAAGTTCATGAAAATAATAATTCAACTTCATTTTCCGTATTAAGTAGCAAAAAAATAAATAATCAAAAGTATTACGCTGTAAATACTTCAAGCTCACTAATGCCTGGTGACTTTTTATATTATGAATTAGTCGATGAAAAAGAAACTTTTAACACGGAAGTTTTATCGATTTATTATTACAGAAATACTAAGCTAAAAATTTTTCATAAAGGAGGTGTTGTCAGTGGAACATTGAGAAAATCTTTTACGATAGACAAAAACTGGTCGGAGTCCCGGGAATTAGTCAATTTAAAGACATCCAGTGAGACGGTAGCCGTGCAAGTCTCGGACATAAGCTTAATTTTCGGAGAGTCGAGCATACAGGTTGAAGATGAAAACTTACCAGTATCCGAAACAAATATTTTGTGGTCAACATACCAAAGAACATTCGATGCTACAGCTGATTACTCCATAAGCGAAAAACCCAAATGGACTTTACAGCGGCCGGATAGAAATTCTTCAGATTATGACCTTTTTACCCCACCTGTAATCTATATTCATGAAGGAAAATTAACCACGCGGGTCCCTTCTGTTAAAGAAGAAAAAGAAGACCTTGAGCCTTTTGGCCTCAAACTAATCAGTGCCAACAAAACACCTTATCCATTGCTCTTGGTGGGTTGGGTGAGTTCGATTCCTTATTTTCAATTACTCGAAAATGAATCCGCAGAATTGCCCGAGAAAATTGTTCGAAATCGAGTTATCCCCAATACTTATTACAAGAGAAAATTAAACCCCAAACCAGGCCAACCTCAACTCGTTGCATGTGATAACAACGATTCAGATGCTTGGTTTGTTGTTGAAAGTTTTGAAGTTCAACCCTTCAAAAACGCCAAAACCGGGGGTATTAAGCCCGTTGGTATTGCGACCGTTAAAGATTATATCTCAAACCGACCTCCCTTTAAAATCAACAGTCTTAATACCGATGCACCCGCAGGAGATTTCCACTTTACATTTGGTGTCAGTTTTCCTGGCATACCAGAAGAGAAATTAAGATTTACGAGTGTAGACCTTGGAAAAACATATACTTTTAGCGGTCGAGATTTCGAAATAACTTCCTTGGATTTAGATTCAAGGAGAGTATCGATTACCAAAAAAGACCCACGGGTTCCAGATAACATTTCGAGAATATTTCAATTTTGAAATAACTTGGTCTCTACATTCTTGTTATCAAGGTTTTATGTATTGACCCTTGCTGATTTCTGTATGGAATTAATGATTTAATTTTTAATCAGAAGTTAGCCCAAATCTTCATGTTTTTCGTTCATTCACAATGTAAAACGATAATGTCGCCTATTGTACTAATTGTGACATTTCTCTTTTGTCATTGTGGTTGGTCGCAAACTTTTGATGATAACAATTTACCGCAACAAGAGCCCCCACCTTCCTTGAGTGTGACCTCACCGGATAATCAATCCTTTCAAATCGGTCCTAATACAAATCTGGTTACTATCTTAGACCGAGTGCGGAATTTGGCTCAAGAAGGTGACCTTTTAAAAGCTCAAATGCTGGCTTCATCTGCTCTTAAATCACTTGATGAAGACGAGCAGAATGCATTCTATCTAAGGCAAATTAAGTCCGAAGAAACAAAGCTATACTTCAAGCTGGCTAATCAAGCTATGCTCCAAAAAAAATATTCACTCGCAAGTCAATATATCGAGAAATACCGTAATAACGTTGCTCGTGAATTAGAGGACAGAAAAATCCGCAGGTCCATTAAAACGGAGCTTAAGGAAAAACAAGATGTTTCGCTGGTCGGACGATTGGTAAATGAACTGGATAAGGCCAAGAAGGACTTGGCTCAAATTAGAGCACAGACGGGTATTCCTAAGGATGATGCTCTACCAGACTTAAATCGTTTAGTCGCTGATGAAAAAGCAAAGATGGATTCATCATTAATGAAGGCCGAGAATCTGCTTAGAAAAGCAAGAAATGATTCATCACAGGGGAAGTATAAATTGGCAGACGACCAATTAGATGAAGCCTTAGGCCTTCTAAATCCTAGTGCGGGAACGATCGCCATGATCAGCGATCTTTACAAAGCAAAACAGCAAATAATTTGGTACCAGGTTGGGGAAGCGATGCTTAAGGGAAAAGTTGCAGAGGTACAAGAACTCACCATTGCTTATCGTGAAGTGGAAGACTCTCGAAGAAAAGTTGAAACTAACACATTGGGTGTTTCCGCAGAAATCGACTTTGACGCCGAGATCAAAAAGGCAAATGAAAAAAATCGTGAACAAGCCAATTTTGCTGAAGAAATGCTTTCTGAATCCAAAAAACTCATTCGTGATAAAGAATATGACCAAGCTGAAAAAATACTTCTCAAAATCTCGAACTTTCTTGAGCCCAACACATTAACCTGGCCATTGATTCTTGAGGCATCGTTGGTTAAAAATCGTATCAACCTTGCCAAGGCTGATGACGCACGGAAATCAAAAGATTGGGACGCCGCCAACTCCTACCTCGATGAATTTCGTACAGGATTCTATACCGACCGAAATATTCAAGGCGATACGCTTTCTTATGGTCGGCCTGGACTCGGACAAACCAAAGGAGAGTCTGCAGTTAAAGACGAACTTGAGTTAGCCGATGAAGAACTTAAAAAAATTCGAAAAGACAAACTAGATCCGTTCAAAAGAGACATTTCTGAATTCACACCCAATTGGAAAGAAGACCAGGCAAAACTCAAGGAACTACTCATGCGAGCCAAGGTTCAGTTTATCAACGGAGATTTAACTGGTGCAACGGAGACCTACCGAGTGGTTGAAACTCGTTACAGTGATAATTTTGAAGCCAAAGAAATGCTCAAAAGAATTTCTGTAATGAGACAAAAAGAAAGTTATCTAGGTTACATCAAAACTCGTCAAGAAATGCTCGAGGAGATCGAACGAGAATGGGAAAGGCCTAAGGTTTTTGATCGCCAAATCGAAGAAGCGAATGAAGTCGAAACCGGACCAAGTAATATTGAAAATAAATTAAAACTTATCCAAATTCCAGAGATAAACCTTTTTGAATCACCATTGTCTGAGGCATGTAATGAACTAACTCGTCTGGCCCGATTGATGGATCTAACGGAGCAGGATCCTGGGAAAAAAGGTGTAAACATTATACCGATGATAGGAGGGGACGAGGAGCCCACGGTGAATATTTCCTTAAAGTCATTGTCTCTAGGCAAGATGCTCGAGTTTATTTTAGAAACAGTAGGTTGGACTTGGGAGATTCGTGATGATGCTGTGGTCATCACAAAAACGGGTGGGGAAGTGGCGGGAGTTAACTTAGAAACGCAGTTTTTTGACATACTGGAAAACACACTTATAAGAATTACAGGAGGCGATGGCGGCTTTGAAGCAGAAGCGGACCCTTTTGCACCTGGTGGTAATGACGAAGCCGCAGGTGATAATGGCAAAAAGATCAAACAATTCCTTCAAAATGTGGGTATTAATTTTGATGAATCGAAGGGTCATAAAATGACCTTTAACGGAAATTCTCTTATCGTTACACACGACAGAAAATCATTGGACAAAATATCTAGGATTTTGTCCAAGATTGATGAAACCTCTGCTAAACAGGTAGAAATCGAGGCTAAATTTCTCGAGGTACAAGAGGGGGCACTGGATGAAATCAGTTTTGATTGGAGTTACTCATGGGGGGATGCACCGATCCTCTTGGATGACAACTTTTTGCCCGTACTTGACTCAAACGGAAGACCACAAAAATCATACGAAAAAGTTCTTACTGGCAATACCAGGACCCTCGCCTCTGCGCATTCACCTACCGGTACATCTAGGGACACGGTTATTGAAATCCCTCGAAATACAGATGCGAATATGAAGATCGCAAACCCCATTCCACAACTACCTGGCAAAATTGGGATAGGGGATGGGGTATCACCCTTAACTGCATTTACTCAAAGAGACGAAGGTACAGATGATGGTACAGGAATGATCCTTGGTTCGAGCCAAGCATCTCTGTTGATAAGTGCCCTAAAAAGAAAACAAGGCACGGACCTGCTCAGTGCACCACGGGTTACTGTTGTCGATGGTGGCTCTGCGACAATCACTGTGGCACAAGAGTTTATTTACCCTATCGGTTACGAGCCTGCTCCGCTACCATCAGTTGGGGGGGGCGGTGGCAATAATGATGGCGGTGGACTCGGGGGAGCCATCCAGCTACAATCGGCAATACCAGAATTTGATCGTGTTAACCCCCTCGATGAGGAACCTGGGTTTCGTGAGGTAGGAGTTGTCTTGAATGTTACCCCAACCATTGAAAAATATGATTCTATCAATTTAAAATTAAATCCTAAAGTTACCGAATTTGATGGATTTATAGAATACGGAGGGAATTCAGCTATGATAGGTGCGATTAACCAAGGTACGCCACCAATGATTATTCAACCTTCTGGAATTTTGATGCCTATTTTCTCCGTTCGTAAAGTTGATACTTCCGTGAGTATTTTCGACGGGGCAACGGTTATTATTGGTGGATTAACTAGAGAAGAGGTTAAAACGGTCAATGACAAGATACCTGTACTCGGAAATATACCTTTAATTGGTAAACTGTTTCAATCCAATGCGGAGAGTTATCAAAAGAGAAATCTTTTGATATTTGTCAGTGCTAGTATTGTTTCTCGTGGAGGTTCGCCTGTGCGGGAAGTGATCCAAAGCATAACACCCCAATCAATTTTTAAAGACCCCGTCATCATGACTCCTACCGGTACGATTAGAAGAACAACCCAGTCAGAAATGTTGGATGTTGAATGATTTAGAACTAATTTCTATGGATGCGAATCAATTTAAAAATTGTATAAATTTACATAATTTATGACAAAATTTGCTTTAATGAATTTTGTCTTCTAAGTTAAGATAATGTTTTTCCTTATCACGAAAATGCCCAAGCGTTTTCTTGCGAAGCCTGTTCTTGCTAAGTGTCTTTCTGTGGTTGTATTCGGAACTTTCGTTTTAACAACCGTCTATTTTAGTACCCTAAAAAGAACTTCATCTCCTCCTATTATTAATCAAAAATTGGAGGTTATAAACCCGTCTAGTGTGCCTCTAAGTGCCCGTGCTGTTGATCCACAAAAATTCAAACCACCACTACCTCAAGTCCTCGCCAGTCCTATATCTGAAGAGGAGTTAATGTGGTGTAAAATACTAGAATACAAAGACTTATCAAACCATCATGTCTTTCAAGATTTTAATCAATGGATTAAGCTATTTCAGGAACTGAATTGTTCAACATCCGATGATTGTTTCCAGCATGACCCAAGGTTGGTACATCAACTTGTTAATCATGGATTGTCTCTATCTCGTGCGCGCGCGGAAATTTTGACCCAAGTGATTCGAGCAGATCCTCGTGCCGCCCTCAACCTTGCGATTCCTTCTCAGACAATTAATCAACTGCCCCAAATTATTCAAAATGAAATGGAAAATTGGGAAAGTTCCTTTGTGGATATTAGCTCCCTGCACAAGTGCTTTACCTCTTATCATCCTGGTGGCTATGTAGAAACCAAAGCAAAATTTGAAGACGGACGAACCCTGCGGGCTTGGACTTATGGAGCAAGAAAAAAATTGCCTATTCGTAAAGGTTTGGCGGTTTGGGGTATTTCACTGGGAGAAGACTTTGCCATCTCCGAGGAGCCCGTACGTTTACTGGATGAAAATACGGATGCTGGCTTCATTGAATTTGGGGGTCAAAAGATTTCATACAATGGTCCCGCAGAAAGAAGATTGCTAGTTCACGAAATTAAAAAGGCGGAAAGAAAATTATCGGGTAAATCAGGCACAGTTCATCGAATCAAGTACCCTGTTGCTCTCGGATCAACTTTGACAAGTGAGGCTATGCTTTCCACAAAGTACGAATTAAACACCTCAAGGGTTACCTTTGATGAGGCACTCTCTGCAGCCATTGCTCAAAACGCCCACCTTCTGCAGTTAGAAGATTCAGCAGAGAACAAATTGATTACGGATTGGCTAAAAGAAAAACATGATGATCAAATGTTGTTCACTGGATTTGATGAGAATAACAATTCAGTTTCATGTGTTTGGCTGGGTTTAACAGACTCGGAAGATCAGAATGGTAGTATTTATGACGAAGAAAACAATGTAACCACTCTCACCCTTGAAATTAATGCAAGCGAAGGGAATTGGACATGGCTTAAGGCAAACACCTCTTCTACCTTCGAAAACTGGTGGGGAGGATTCCCATCAAATGCAACTGCAGGACATGATTTTGCGGCACTCGATTGGAACACCTCGGAGGGGAATTGGACTGATTTTAATCTATCGGCACGCTTGCCTTTTGTCATCGAAAAGGATTTCGAGTTTGCAAAGATCGAAAGCGATCTGAAAGGAATACGAAAGGTTCTTGTAGTCCCCGGTAGGTTTGTAGATGAAACCATCTATTACCAATCTCACTTATCCGGCTCCAACATTTCTTTAACTAATGATTTGGGCGAAGAGATTTTATCGGAATTACAAAACGATCCTTACGAACCGATATCTAGAGAAGCCCTTGTACAAGCCATGAATGAAGTTCGGGATTTTTATCTACGTAATTCAGACAATGAGCTCGATATTATACCCGTTATTAGTTCGACGGTCACCATACCTCATTTGTTTGGCCAATTCCGCAGATATCTGACCAAAGCATCAGCGAGTGGACCTGCAAATCAATATGATTCTGATGGCTCACTTACTACCACAGAACTTAATGTCATGCTGGAGTTGAGTGAGGAAGATCCTGCCATCGAAAACCTGACCATTTCCGCAGCAGCTGAGGCGAGTGAAGACTGGAACCCTGATGGTCCCGCCTTTGTGGGTCTATCCTCCTTAGCCCTAGCTAACCCCAACTCGCCCATTGATACCAATTTTACTTCCCCACCTACAGTAACGATTTCTGGTGGTGAAGCTCTGAATGATTCTGGCTTTCCGCATCCGCGCTTTGAACCAGCTGAGGCGGAGGCTACTCTTGATGCTTCTGGAGATGTGATCGGGATTAAACTGTTAGAGCCAGGCTCTTATTACCAGACTGGTTCGTCTCCGCAAATCTTACTCAATGGAGTGGATTACACTTCCGAATTCTCGGTAAGGGTCGAATCGATCTTAATTTCTAGGGTTGTGGTAACCAATTATTCCGCAGGAGCTCCCGGGTTGGGGTGGATTGGCAAAGCGGGAGCTCATGTCAGAATTTCCAATGGCACCATACCTTCAAAAACCATTGCCCACGAGATGGGTCACAATTTTGGATTGTGGCACGCAAATAGGTATTACCCTAAAAGTGAGAAAGTCTTAAGTGACGATGCCGATGTTATTGAATACGGTAATCCCTACTCTGCTATGGGTACAAGCCCAAGTATTGTAGAACAAGGCGACTTTACCATTGTAGAAAAAGTCTTTCTCAACCTCTTTTTCAATGGCGGCGGGGGTTATCTGTTGGAGAATTCACTCGGTGCAGATGTAGCCGACCTTTCCAATGCAGCGGCGTTGGTTACTTCTCCCCTTACTGAACAAAGTACTTCCGTGCCAAATACATTCAGGATTTATAGAAGTGATACAGATTCCCCCCCTCGAGCCTTAAACACCAATAATTTTTTGGTTAACCTGCCCGCTGCAGAACATCAGTTTTTATATGAGGACTTAAACACCTCCCCATACCAATTACTTTTCACCGGGACCGGAGAGGAAGCATCGGGTACTTTAACGGTAGATGCCAATAGTTCGGTCCTTTCAATATCCCATGGCGGTCGTGGATTTGTTAGCGAACCAGTTATCCAGGTTTTGGACAATAACGGGACCGCACGAGTCACCCTAAACCCCGCATGGATAAGAATGTCAAATGGCTCTGCTTTCGACCAGCAGGCTACCTTGTTAAGTTATGCTGCAACGGATCGTTGGATCAGGGGGGTAAGGGTTTCCACTACAGGAGCCTCTCAATTCCGTTCACTCAATCAAAATACGGAAGGATTAGGTGGAACCATGCTTACTGATTATTACCTTTCATATCGCAAAGATGTATCCCTTGACGGTTTGGTTATGGAAATTACCAATGACTGGCAAGAGACCGGTGGCTCTATGGAAACATACCTTTTAGATGCCACCCCCCAAACTCCTAACGATTTTTCGGATGCTCATCTATCTATTGGTATCACCTATTCAGATTATGATGCCGATATTCATATCACCCCAATTAGCCGAGGAGGGAGTGAGGAGATGCCTTACATCGAATGCGTCGTAAATATGGGAACAGTTGACAGCGGTGAAGCCCAAGCCCCTCAATTTGACTTGGTGGTTAGTAACCAAACCCCTAGCACTACAGAAACCATTGAAATTGGAGCCATGGTGAAAGATGGCAATACATCGGGCTATGCTTATGCTTGGTACATAGACGAACAGCCAATGGTTCAAATCAGCACTCTGAACCACCCATTAATTAGGCAGCAATTTTCCTCACCCGGTCAGTATGTTGTGCGAGTCGTGGTTTCCGACATGCGAGGTGGGGTGACTTCAAAAAATATTATCATCCAGGTAAAAGGTCATGAGTTGAGCAGTCTTTCAAGTCTTTCTGGGCGGGTTCAATCTTCTCAAGGTTCAGTCCAAGGGGCACGGGTTATTTTGGAAGCTTCCCCGATCATAAACCATCAAGTTTCCATGACAGGCAATATTTTCGACAGCTTCTTTTTGGATGGAGAAAATGACCCAGCCCGTTTTCGGATCGATGGAGAGGTCGCGCCACAATTAGTTTTTCGCAGGGGAGAAATCCATCGTTTCTATTTTGATAACACCTTGAATGGTGCACCGATGTCCTTTTTACAACTACCCGAAAATGCTCCTCCTCGAGTAGTGATTAATATGCTGGCTAACCCAACCGCTGATGAGGATCGTGGCTCCAGTTATTTTCGTAACCCGAAAGTCTCTTATAATTTCCGTTCAGCATTTTCCACATATTATTCTGAACCTACGGGTACTTATTTAGAAATGTTACAATTTCTGTTCGATAAGAATAATACCATTGCTGGCCTTAGTGATGATAACGGAACCCATTTGAAACTGCTGGAATATTTAGATGATGCCAATCTCTCATCCTTTGAAAGGGCCAATCATATAACGATGCCCTTTGCCAAAGCTCTGATGCAAGAAACCAATGTGAGTGTTGCCCGTGTTGGACCTCTTGAAATATCTGAGCTTGGTTATTTTACATACGGTGGCCGGGGTTACAACCGCACTAATACCCCGGTCGTGGAGGTTCGTCGCTCGAGTATTTGGGAGGACTATACCCTCAGGAATGCCAATGCAACCGCCTTGATTGATGGGGTAGGGACGATTTCGCCGGTCAACACAGATGAATTCTTAGGCTCAGAATGGGCAACTCGACCCGGGGACTCGGTAGTGCCAGATCTTATCGTTTGGGGGACCGGCGGGGGTGATTCGGATGATCCTTATGATGAGGTAAATGCTTCTCTGATTGCTTGGACGGATGATGCTACCGGAGAAACCATGCGTACCATAAATCTCCAAAATCAAGGAAAAGGTTTTGAGCCCAATGCAACCATGGCAGTCTTGCATTACCCATTGAGTCCTAAAGCGTTTTGGACCTTTGATCGTCACGAAAGCCTCTTTGAGGATTCCAATCAAGCAAGATACCTTCCCTCACCTGCCTGGAACCGAGAATATGATGAAACTAACCTAGCTCACTATTGGAAGCTCGACACGAATAAGAGCTCAACCACCATGGCTGATTTCAAAGGTAGCGTGGATTTAAGCTCTAGTGAGCCTATTGGAGAGGGTAATTTTTCTTATGGTGCAATGGGCCATGCATTTAATCTGAAAAATAGTGTAGAATTGTCCGCGGTGTCTGTTTTAGATGCCAACTTTACCTATTCAATGTGGGTGCACCCACAAAGCAATTTCACATTCAATTTAAATGGCGAAGATTTAGTTTATGCCTCCCCAACCTTTACTTTTGGGACTATGGCTGGAGGAGGTATCGACCCTGCAATACCAAATTATTGGACTCATGTGGCGGTGGTAGCCATTGAAAGCAATGCCACCCTTTTTATCGACGGCAGGCCGGGAGAATGCACAGCCACATTTGATGAAGATATTATTCAATTAACCTTACCCAATTCAGTTCTTTTGGATGAAATAAGAATTTATGATATTCCATTGAGCGAATCGGAAATAAGGTATTTAGCAGGACGTACTGTGCTTGATTTATCCGGAAATAAATACCATGCCGTGCCAATGGGTCCAGGTTCTTACCTCGTTAGCCCTGGCACGGGCCCAAGCTCCTCAAATGTTCCAGCGGATCCTGCAGTACTCAATTCACCCAACGGAAGCGGTCGATTGGGAGATTCTTTTCAGGGCGAAGATCATGGGCACTCCATTTCCCTCAATGGCACAGATCAATACTTGGATTTATTTCCCCATTCATCGGAATTCCCCCTTACCGAAGGTACCATAAGTTTGTGGATAAAACCTTCGGCCCCCCAAGATCTGGCACCCCTATTTACCATGGCTACCCCTTACCGGGCAGTTTTGCCGGATGAAAATGCCAGTGATTATGAGATTTCTGAAACGGGTAATATTTTCTCTTTTGAACTGGTGAATGGATGGCCAAAATTAAGTGGTTCCCGGGCCTATTTATCCAACGAAAAGGTCCCTGTTAATGAATGGTCGCATTTAGTGGGTGCATTTAACGAATCAGGGGTCTCCATTTGGTTAAATGGTACGTTGCTTAATCTCAATGCTGCAGGCTCTCAAACCCAGGACCGGTTTGCCGAAAGTGTGAATTTATTAAATTTGGCAAGCACGGCTGAAATTTTTGCTGCGGGTCGTTCCTACTCCCGTGAGGATGACCCATTGCTGGAACAGCCATCTGAAATATTCTTCAATGGATCCATTGATGATTTAGCAATTTACGATCGCATACTTACTAATACCGAAGTCAATTATTTGTATGAATTAAGAAGGGGGCGGGAACAAACTCCAAGACTGGAAGCTATTGTCGATGCAGTCGGTACGGTTGAGATTAGTGAAGGAGGGGAAGGTTATCGCGAAAACCCTGATTTGGTATTTTGGTATGGAGAGAACAAGGAGTTTGAATCCAACCTCACCAGTTTCGATAGTTTGGCCAATGCCCGTGTGCACTTTACGGATGGTAATGGTGACTTCAATGGTACTCTGGGTGAACTAATATTTATTGACACGAATGACTCCAGTGAGGCAGGTGTTTGGAGCTATCATCTCGGTAAAGATGCAAATCGATCCTATAATTGGCACAAAAACAACTTAGATAACGATTGGAGGAGGCATGTTTCGGCACAGGGCTTTGCTGAGTATTACGATGCCTCCTTAGGAGATGTAGTCTGGGTAAAAAGGTTAAACCGACCGGTCGAGGTGCCTTTGCCAGATGGTCGTACCGTTTTACGCCGGTATATCGAATATGTATCGTTGGATAGGAATCGTTCATTGAGCTTGGAGAGAAACAACACCAATTCATGGCCCTACTCATACTATAAACCAAATGGACTGTACGGCTTTAATGAAAAGGTGGATTTGGATGTAGGTTCTCCCTTGTTGCACAATCCAGATGCTTTGGACATTTATACGGCAGATGCCTTTGTTCATTTCTACATTGATCCAGATGCTAATGAATCTATTTCCATTGTGGATTCTGGGCAGGGAGTTCTTTCCATACCCGAAAAAAATATAAAAATAAGTGGCACGGGTTACCGCCCGGCTACATCTACCCAATCCGAGCAGGAACATGCCGGGTTTGCCGAGATCGATACATTTACAAATGATAAAATCAGGGCAGGCTCTGTGGAGATTTATGATTGGGCAGGCAATGAAGATGTTAATATTTCTACGATGGAATTTAATAAAACTTTCTCTTACATATCGGTTGACGACCCTGGCTTTGGATATGCCGCCCCGCTGGAATTTCAGCTAATTGGTGGGCTACCCGTGCAAATCAATAATATGTTAACCACCCCACTGCCAGAGTACAATGCCACGGTCGACTACAATTTTGTGAAGGCGGACTTTAGGGTGAAGACGATGGGGGAAGGCGGCTCGATCGAAGAATTAGAAATAACCAATATGGGTGAAGGTTATATAAATTATGACAACCTGAGTGAGGATGACTTGGAAGTCTTTACCTTAATCTTGAGCGGTAAGGGGTACAATGTGGATGAGTATCCTTTTATTTCGGTAACCGGAGGAGGAGGACACGGGGCTAGGTTTAAGGCTATCATAGATGATAATGGGAGTATAACTGATACGGTTTTAATTGATTCTGGTAGTGGTTACATCAACATTGCCCCCAATAATTTTCCCAAAGCTGTACATAATACATTACCCTTGTTGCCAGGTGAACAAAATGCCTCGCTATCGGTTCGCTTAGGAGGGTACTTAAAAGAAATTCCAATTTGCACTGATTGCCAAAACGGGCTACACCAAATTGCTCCTTCACCCTACGAATATTCGCATTTAGCTCCTTGGGTTGAGATTTGGGACCGAGGAAGAAGCGAGGTGGAAATAGATAGTTCGGGTACCCGGGCTCATGCTGCGGCCAAAGTGGTCCATGGTAAGATTACCAAAGTGATCGTAACCAATAGTGGGGCTGGCTACATTGACCCCATCGCAATTGTTCGTGATGCACCTCCCAAGCATACAGATTATTATCAACTAAATGATACTTTCCGCCGCAAGTGGAAGTGTACATTTTTGCGGCCCAATGTAGATGGAATCGAAGAGGAGTGTGGTCATATTCACTGGGGTTTATATCCTCCAGAAGAATGTCCGGGCGAAACGGATGAACTTCTCCCATATCAAGATGAGAATGGTTCCCTATGGCCAACAACGGGCAACGACATTAGGGATTGGAGAGAAAGACATGATGAGATCAAGGAGCATGAATTGTGTGCGGAAAGCGACTCCCATCTCAATGCGAAGTTTCTAGTTCGTAAATGTTGGGGAACCAAAGAAAATTACATTTTACATGACAATGCGATTTATCGTGATACTCGAACGGATTGGTTAGGTTTTGAGGCCAACCTGACTATTATTTCAGAAAATGGAAAAATTCGCGAAGTGGTGGTGGACGATCAGGGATCCAATTACTATTCCCCGAATATTCATATTCGAGGAACGGGTTCTGGAGTGGATGCGATTCCAGTCTTTGATGAAAGTGGCTTAAATACTCATGTTCTATTTGATGATCCGAGGATCAAAAATATTGAGCTAGACCCTGTGGATCGTCCCATAGGGGCAGGCCAAGGTTTCCAAGAAAGACCCTGGGCGTGGGACGAGACTCCCCGCGGGCTCCACAAGTCTAGTCTTTCAGATAGCCCATATCTTACCGAAAGCAATGACCCAATATTTGGGTATGCGGAAAGGGTTGATGTAATCACCTTGCACACGGCGATTGATTCTGCATGGAATTTTGGGCAACCCATCCTTGCGGATTATCTGGGTGATCGAATTCTGAAGGTGGAGGTACTGGATCCAGGGTTATACAATTCTGAGACAGACCTCAATGTGACCATTGAATATAATGCCTCTGGAGCCTTAGATCATGACCGGGATGGATCGGCAGATTTTACACCTACTTCTGTAACCGCTTTTTCCACAAATCGACTTACCAAATTTGTTCTGGATGATAATGCCAGCTACGACGATAACAGCTCGGATGAAATCATTGAGCGCGGATTATTTACCGAAACCCCGAAGATACAAATCCTAGACAAACGAAACCTTACCGCACCGGATGGAGTCCTTGATAACATTTCCTACAGCTCGGAGAGCCTAAGCTCTTACATTCGCTTAAATGGGGATGTAGCTTATGACCCTGAGATTGATAAAAGTTATGTAGAACTTTACATCGATGACCGATTTCCGAGTCATTTATTTTATGGGATTGGCGTAGTTGAAGACAACGATTCTCAAACTTTGCCTGCTTTTGGAGGAGAGATTTTAGTATCTGAGGGAGTCCCTGGCCATACTTGGGCAGAGCGCGAAGCTTTAGAAAAACCAAAATACTCCTATGCGGACAAAGATGGATACTACGCCTTTGGAAATTTAGCTCCCGGAATGTATAATGTGGCCGTTTTTATGGAAGACCAAAAATTCCAGGAAAGTACATTTCGACCGGAAGCCAACCCCTCGCGCATTTCTCAGTTTGTTTATGTTCCAGGCTTCCCTGAGTTAATTTTGGAAACCGACTCGGGGGGCATTGGAAGAAGCACCTTAGTTTGGTCAAGGGATGCAAGAAAACGATCCATACCCGAAGGTTCAACCAAAGCGATTCAAGGAATCGGTCGGGGGTTTGATCCCAGCCTAACCCCAGAATTAACTTTTATTCCATTTTCGGACAACATCAGTATAAACAAGCCGAATGTACAAGTAAGTGTAGCGGTGAATGGTTCTTTGAGCTTGTCGATTCTGGATGATGCCAATACCTCAAAATATTACCCATCCGATCGTTTCTATGTTAGGTATTCTAGTTCAATCGCTGGAGTAGACTTTTTTGAGAGTTACCTGCCCTCTGAAACGAATCAAACCTTTGATACTGGGATCTTGGCATCGTGGGAATACGATGATACTGAGACCAATCGAGATAAATATGTGGCCGGCCCGCGGTTAGTGATCTCTCCGGATGATGCCAACGGAACCAATCCCGTTGAGGGATGGCTTTCCAGTGCATTGTTAGGAGATACCCCCACCCGGCTACAAGCCAGCGTTTTCGAAGCCAATGGTTCTCGGGTGAATGCACCTACGATTGATTGGAATATCGTCTTTGATTTCAATGCTTCGGATAGTAACAACTCCAGAATGGCTCAGTTAGAAAATGGTGCAGGCATTCGAGATTTGAATGTTTCTGGAGAAACGGTCGATCTCTACCTGTATTCGACCTTACGGGGTGATGTGGGATCCATCCAAAGCTTTTCTATCCTTGCTCCAGGAAGTGGCTACACGGATGGAGAAAAAGTTAAACTTTCTGGCAACGGTTATGGCTTGGAGGCGATCATAAGCACTGACACCGATGGCAATATCACCCAAATAAATATTAACCAACACGGCTTTGGATACACTTTGGAAGATGAAATTTCAATCATTTCCAGTGGTGGTGCAGACGAAAGCAATGGCTCGGGTGCAGTCCTCCAGCCCCTCTTTTTTAATGGCTATTTAACAGTTGAGGCAAACACCTCGATAGGTGGTGTGGATCTTTATGCTCAGGTAAAAATTCAGCCCACTTTAAGGAATTCATTAAGTTCAAAAGAGCTTTGGCTCGATCAATATTCTGACTCTTTTATGCCGATGGATAGTGCTTGGTGGAGTGCTGTTGTTACCTTATACAGTGATCCCGATTTAGATACCCTTACTAATCAAGAGGAATGGTTGTACGGCACGAACCCCTTTATGGCGGATACTGATTTAGACACTCTACAAGACCAAGATGATATAAATTCCTCGAATCCTTTGAAGGTAGACACGGATGGAGATGGTCTTAGCGATTGGGAAGAGTTAGTAATTAAGAGCACTAATCCCAAATTGCCTGACACGGATTTTGATGGACTGATTGATTCCCAAGACCCACAACCTACAGTTGCCTCGGGCAACCTTGCCATATCGGGGAGAATCTATCACTTAGCCAAGTATAGAAACGATCTCAATGACCAAAACCTAAGCATTCGCTTAGATGATATCACAGATCCTTGGAAAGACCCCGCAACTATGGGGGATAATTTCTCCGCCAACCACTATTATCGCCCCGGGCTAACGAGTGGTTTTAGTTATTCCGTGCAAGCATACATAGACTTATGGAGAGGAGGGATCGCCCCCAATGGCAACTATGACCCTGGAGAACCCTACGATGAGCAAAACTTCACCAACCTTACAACCAGCAAGTTTGGTTACAACTTAGTTCCCGTAGATCCACCACCAAGTATTAACTTCAAAGAATCCAATGGAACGACATATCCAGGGATTACCTACGATTACAACATAACCACGAATGAGTGTAATGTTACCATAGATATTAATAATACCCTACTTCCAGATGATAATGCATCCTTTGAATGGCTGGTGATTGCGGAAGATCCCTTCTATTTAGGGGATAGCAACTGGACGGTGGATTCCTTTCTAGATGCAAATGGTGAGACGAATTCAACGGGCCGAAGGATCGTAGTGGACGGAAATTTCTCGCCCTACTTGGATAGTAATTTTACCAGTTATGCCAAAATTTCTTCGTTAAACAATACACCAACCGGAGTATTTTCACTTACATACACAGCTTACGATAGCTTTGAGAATGCTTCAGATGTTCTGACCCAAAGAATTGAAGTACAAGATAAGCAAAAGCCATACCTTACTTTTATCGATTACATAAACCAAGACTCAGTAGGTAAAAATAGAGGGTTTACTACCGAGTTGGATATTAACTCTAGCAATGTTCTATCGTCTCAGGTAAAGGATGACACGAATTTCACTACTATTTCCGATGAAAATGTCACTTTAACCTGGGAGAGCGGGGTTGTCTTTAACTTGGATCAACATGTTCTTGTTTTACGAGACAACAAAAATCTGGGTCTTGAGATTGCCAATATCTCGTACTATAAGGGCAGTACATTTTTGTACTCCGAAAGTGTTGCAGTAGGCTTTGGTGATTATAACGGAACTTACCTTATTGATGAAAGTGGAAGTGATGATTATAAAGTGGAAATCTTTGCCTCAGATGAAGCAGGAAACGATTTAAATTTCACTTTACATTTAGATTTTCAACTAGCTGAAGTTTTTGATGTCACCGTCATCGATGGGTATGTCTCCGGAGCTGAAGTAATTTTTGATGCCAACGGGGATGGGCTGTCTGATCTATCGAGAACTTTTTTCACAAATGAAAACGGCGTGGCTACATTAAGCCTGACTTATCCCGAGCTGGAAGCATTTGATACCAATGGAAACGGGAGGATTGATCCAGAAGAAGGTAGGTTTATTGCCCGTGGAGGGATCGATACCAGCACGGGAGCTCAATTTTCGGGTGTATTGATCGCCGATGCGAACTCCTCGGTCATTTCACCACTAACCACGATCGTTTCCAAGATTATGCAAACGGGCATCAACAAAGGATCGGCAATCGTAATGACTGCCCAAGCATTGGGGATTGATCCTTCCATTGATCTAACAACTTATGACCCGATACTCGAGGCTGCATTAGGCAATAGTAATGAGGCAGGTGCAGTGCTTATTGCCAACCTAAGAATGGCTAATTTAATCAACCAGTCCGAAGGATTGCTCCTGGCCCTTTCAGAAAATTACCAAGGTCAGACTGTTGGGGATTACCTTCTTGATGGTATTGCCCAGGCAATCATTCAAGCCCCTGGGATTGAAATTAATTTACAAAAAATCATGGAAACATCCGTTCCCTTAGCGATTGAACAAAGCGACGCATCCGCAGAGCTGGATGATATGGATCAGATGACACTACTCACGCTGATCACTGAAGTGGATACTTTGTACCTTCAAAGTTTAACTGAAAACAGTTCATCCTTGGCGATTTTGGAGAGCCAGGATTCCATATTCGAGCAAACGGACACACTCAGGACTGCGGCCATTGCCAGAGAACTGGATCTTGGGCAATTTGATCTCTCGGTAACCTACACTGCAGGTGGATTGGCTGATGGAAATGGGACATTTGCTTATGGGGTATTTGCACCTATTCAGGCCATTCCGGATCTCAATTATTCTTTCGAAAGTTGGATAGGTTCGGGAGTAACCGATTTGAATAACCCAACGACAACCATTTACATCGATGGAGTAAAAACGGTGCGTGCATCGTTCGTCCTCAATAAATATGCCGTGGATGTGATTGCGGGAACGGGCGGAACAGTCAGCGGGGCGGGCACTTATGATCATGGAACAGAGGTCACTTTATCCGCTAGTGCGAATGAAGGGTACAGTTTTGCCGGTTGGGCCGTCGATGGAGAATCGGTATCGGGAGGAACCGAGATCGTATTG